>OBLF01000243.1_pt1 | contig 67396 bp, 58 predicted proteins | sample 1519231 | NCBI WGS metagenome assembly OBLF01 (sample SAMEA2602895, study PRJEB22501) | metagenome
GGAACAGGTCAGGTGGGCCGAGGAGCTGCTGGAAGTCCACAAGTACCCGGGCTGACCGAAAGCTCTATCCATCGCAAGACCAGAGAGCCGCGCAGCCATGTCATCTTGCTCGGCGCTATTTTGGGAATTGCGATAAAAGTTGAATCGCCATAACACAAAACACCCTGTACATCTCTGTACAGGGTGTTTTACGTTTCCGGCTCTTTCTATCAGCAGATGATGGCATCCTCAGCGGTAAAGCCGCCCAGAGAGTGTTCCTTCACCTGAATGCAAATATAGGTAATGCCCTCATCTGCGGCAGCAGAGAGCTGGCGCTTTGCTGCCGGAGCAATTTTCAGCCAGTCGCCAGCGGTCAGAGCGATCTCCTTCCCATCGATAACGGCTTTGCCCTTTCCTGCAATAATACCGTAGATCTCTTCATTGTTCCTGTGGGCGTGCACAAAAGGCACTCCTGCGCCCGCCGGGAGCTGGTTGATGCTGACCTCCGCACCTGTCAGGCCCAATTTTTCGTGAAGTTCCACTCTTGCCTCGCTGCCGATATTCGTTTTCGTATAGTTTTCCATCTCTTTTACCTCCAAAGGATATTGGCGCTCTCGCTCGCCTGTGTATAGTTTAAGCCGGAGAACACTCTAAAACAAGTACGCACCTTTTTATAACTGTACATATTAAAAAGAATATGTTATGATGTTCTCGGAGGTGTGATGCCATGAAAACAAAAGAAGAACTGCCCGCCTGCCCCGTGGCCACTGCGGTCTCCCTCATCGGCGGCAAGTGGAAGCTGCTGATCCTGCGCAATCTCAAGACCCGCCCATGGCGGTTCAACGAACTGCAAAGAGATCTGGAGGGAATCTCTCAGAAAGTTTTAACGGACAGCTTACGGCAGATGATCGACGACGGGCTCGCCTACCGACACGACTATCAGGAAATGCCCCCTCGCGTGGAGTATGGCCTGACCAGCCTCGGCAGAGAGATGCTTCCCATCATTGATGCCCTTGCCGATTTCGGGACCTACTACCAATCCATCATCCGATGATTTTCCACAACAAAAAAGGCGTGACCGCACGGTCACGCCTTCTTGTTCTTTTATCCTGCTTTAGCCGCCCAGATATGCGCTGCGGACACGCTCGTTGGTCAGCAGTTCGGCACCGGTGCCCTCCATGACCACACGGCCCGTCTCGAGGACGTAGGCGCGGTCTGCCACAGAAAGGGCCATCTGTGCGTTCTGCTCCACCAGAAGGATGGTCATGCCCTCCTTGTGGATGTTCCGGATGATGTCGAAGATCTCCTGCACCAGCAGGGGGGACAGGCCCATGGAAGGCTCATCCAGCATCAGCATGGAAGCGTTGCTCATCAGGGCGCGGCCCATGGCCAGCATCTGCTGCTCGCCGCCGGACATGGTCCCGGCCAGCTGCTTGCGGCGCTCCTTCAGGCGGGGGAACAGCTCGAAGACCTTTTCCTTGTTGGGGGCGATGGTGGAGTTGGGCTGGGTATAAGCGCCCATGTCCAGATTCTCCTCCACGGTCATATGCAGGAAGACGTGGCGGCCCTCCGGCACCTGTGCCAGACCGGCCTCGACGATCTTATGGGCGCGGACGCCCTTGATGCTCTTGCCCTTATAGAGCACATCGCCGGTCTTGGGATGGAGCAGACCGGACACCGTCTTCAGGGTGGTGGACTTGCCTGCGCCGTTGGCGCCGATGAGGGTGACGATCTCGCCTTCGTTCACCTCGAAGGAAACATCCTTGACTGCATGGATGTTGCCGTAAAAGACGTTGATGTTATCAACCTTCAGTAAAGTCTGTGCCATCGCTCAGCCCTCCTTCTTGCCCAGATAGGCTTCAATGACCTGCGGGTTATTGCGAATCTCGTCCGGCGTGCCCTTGGCGATGATACGGCCAAAGTTCAGCACGGCGATGCCCTCGCAGATGCCCATGACAAGGCTCATATCGTGCTCGATGAGCAGGACAGCGATGTTGAACTCGTCGCGGATGCGGCGGATGGTCTCGGTCAGCTCCGCCGTCTCGGAGGGGTTCATACCGGCGGCAGGCTCGTCCAGCAGCAGCAGCTTCGGGCTGGTGGCCAGAGCACGCATGATCTCCAGACGGCGCTGTGCGCCGTAGGGCAGGCTGCCGGCCTGTGCATCGGCGAGGTCGGCCATGTGGAAGATGTCCAGCAGCTCCAGTGCACGCTCGGTGCACTTCTTCTCTTCCTTCCAGTAGTTGGGCAGGCGGAGGAGCGAGGAGGCCAGATTATACTTCATGGACTCGTGGAGGCCCACCTTCACGTTGTCGATGACGGACAGCTCCTTGAACAGCCGGATGTTCTGGAAGGTGCGGGCCACGCCCATCCGGTTGACCTGATAGGTCTTCTTCCCGGCGGTGGGCATACCATCGATGAGGATGGAGCCGCGGGTCGGCTGATACACGTTGGTCAGCAGGTTGAACACCGTGGTCTTACCGGCACCGTTGGGGCCGATGAGGCCCGTGATCTCGTTGCGGCCGATCATCAGGTTGAAGCCGTCCACGGCGGTCAGACCGCCGAAGTCGATGCCCAGCTCACGGACGTCGAGGATGGGCTTCTTGTCCTTGTCGCGGTCGGTCAGAAAGCCGCCGGAAGGGACGCTGTGTAACTTCGTCTGAAACTCACTCATGGTCTGCGCCCTCCTTGTCAGCATTCTTTTTGCGGAACAGTTCGCCGTTCATGGCCTTTTCCACAATGCGGCTCATCGAGAAGTCATAGCTGCCCAGCAGTCCGCCCGGGCGGAAGATCATCATGAGGATCAGCACCAGCGAGTAGACCACCATGCGGTAGCTCTCGAAGCTGCGGGTGGCCTCGGGCAGGATGGTCAGGACGGTGGCGGAGAGGATGGAGCCAAGCATGGAGCCCATGCCGCCCAGAACCACCATGACCAGGATCTCGATGGACTTCATGAAGCCGAAGGTGGAGGGGTCGAGGACGCCCAGATAGCAGGCGTACAGGCCGCCGGCCAGACCGGCGAAGGCCGCAGAGAAGGCAAAGGCCATGACCTTATAATAGGTCGTCTGGATGCCGCAGCTCTCGGCTGCGATCTCGTTGTCGCGGATGGCGAGGACAGCCCGGCCATGGCGGCTCTTCATCATGGCGTGGATGGCGAAGCAGGTGATGACCACGCAGAGGAAGACGTTCCAGTAATTGGAGTATTTCGGGATGTTCTTGAGGCCCTTTGCGCCGTAGAACAGCTTGAAGCCCAGCACATCGTCGATGTTGTTCAGGGTGATGCGGATGATCTCGCCGAAGCCCAGCGTCAGGATGGCCAGATAGTCGCCGGTCAGGCGGAGGGCCGGGATGCCGATGAGGACGCCGAAGATGCCGGCCATCACAGCGCCCAGCGCCAGACCGATGACAAATGCCACGCCAGAGGGCAGCGGGCTGTACTTGGTGAAGAGGGCGCAGGTATAAGCACCCACAGCCATAAATCCGGCATGGCCCAGCGGCAGCTGACCCAGATAGCCGGTGGACACGTTCAGGGACACGGCGAGGATGATATTGATGCCCACGGTGAGCAGGACTTTGTTCTGATAGGTGGAGAGGACGTTCTGCGTCATGAAGGAGAGCAGAACGAACAGCAGCACCACCAGCACGGTGTTCATCAGATAGCGCACCGGCATCTTCAGGGTCTTGCGTTTCAGTTTGTTCATGTTACAGTCCCCCTTACACCTTTTCCTGCACCTTGCGGCCGAGGAAGCCCGTAGGCTTGACCAGCAGCACGATGATGAGGATGGCAAATGTGACGGCGTCCTTCCATGCAGACAGGCCGATGGCCGAGACGAAGCACTCGCACAGGCCGATGGCGATACCGCCGACCATAGCGCCCGGGATGGAGCCGATGCCGCCCAGAACGGCGGCGACGAAGGCTTTCAGGCCCAGCATGGAGCCCATGGTGGGGGTAGCCTGCGGGTAGGAGCAGCAGTACAGCACCGAGCCGATGCCGGCCAGCGCCGAGCCGACCGCGAAGGTGAAGGAGATGGTGCTGTTGACGTTGATGCCCATCAGGCGGGCAGCATCCATATCCTCCGAGACGGCGCGCATGGCCTTGCCGAGCTTGGTCTTCTGGACGAGGAAGGTCAGCGCCAGCATGGACAGCACCGTAACGACCAGCGTGATGATGGAGGTCAGGCCCAGAGGCACCTTGCCGACCGAGAAGGTCTTGGCATCAAAATAGGAGGGGATGACCTTTGCGCCGCTGCCCATGACCAGCTCTGCAGTGTACTCAAGGAAAAACGACACACCGATGGCCGTGATGAGCAGAGAGATGCGGGGCGCACTGCGCAGCGGGGTGTAGGCCACCTTCTCGATGACCACGCCCAGCAGCGTACAGGTGATGATGGTGGCGCAGACGGCAGTTACCGGGCCAAGACCCAGCTGGTTCATGACGAACCATGACATATACGCACCCACCATGATGACATCGCCGTGGGCAAAGTTCAACAGCAGGATGATGCCGTACACCATGCTGTAGCCCAGTGCGATCAGTGCGTAGATGCTGCCCAGCGACAAGCCGTTGATGAGCTGGCTGAAAAACACTGTCATTGTCTGATACTTCCTTTCTGAGGTCGTGGACGGATATAACAAAAAGCGGAGGCTGCCGAGTAAACCTGTTCCGGCGGTCTCCGCAAATGGGTCATTTACTTTCTGGATCTTGCTCTTATGCCGCACACCGGTGCGCAGAACCAGAGCAGGATCAGAACATCTCCTTCAGGACCGGCTTGCCGTCCACATAGGTCAGGATAGCGGTCTGCTTGACGGGGTTGTTGTGCTCGTCGAAGGTGAAGGTGCCGGTGATGCCATTGATCGTACCACCCTTGATGGCATCGATGACAGCCTGCTTGTAGTCGTCAGAGGCAGCCTCAAGACCGGCATCCTCTGCGGCCTGAATGCCGTAAACAATGGTCATTGCTGCATCGTAGCCCAGCGGAGAGAAGCCGTTGGGGTACTCCTCACCGTACTCTGCCTTGTAGGCATCCTCAAAATCGGTGTTAGAGCCCTTTGCATAGTTGGCGCAGAAGTAGGTGTCGGTCAGCTGGTCGTTGGAAGCGTAGCCCTCCAGACCATCCCAGCCGTCGCCGCCGAGGAAGGGGACCGTCAGGCCGATGCTCTCTGCCTGAGACAGGATCTGACCCACCTCCTGATAGTAGTTGGGGCAGAAGACCGTCTCGGGGGCTTTGCCGAGAATGGTGGTCAACTGAGTCTTGTAATCGACGTCGCCGTCGGAGTAGCTCTCCTGATCGACGATGGTGCCTCCCTGTGCCTCAAACTCGTTGACGAAGTTCTCGGCCAGACCCTCGTTGTAGTCAGCGCCCTTCTTGAAGATGACGGCTGCCTTGGTGTAGCCCAGCTTCTGGTAAGCGTAGTCTGCCATCTTGATGCCCTGGAACGGGTCGGTGAAGGTAGCACGGAAGACGTTCTCATAGACGGTGTCGGTCTCGGCATCGTAGGTGACAGCCTCAGCGGTCGCAGAAGCAGTGACCATGGGCATATTGTAATCCTGACTCTCGGCCACGACAGCCAGAGTCGGGGTGGTGGTGACGTCGCCCACCAGAGCGGTGATGCCCTGATCGCACATCTTGGTGAAGCAGGTGACAGCCTGCGTAGCATCGCCCTGCTCGTCCATCGTGATGATCTCAAGCTGCTTGCCGTTGACGCCGCCCTTTTCGTTGACCTGCTTCAGGTACAGGGTAGCGCCGTTGACGACGGCCTGACCGTAGACAGAGACATCGCCGGTCAGAGGTCCGATGACGCCGACCTTGATGGTGTCGCCGGAAGCGGCAGTGGAAGCAGCGGTGGAGGTGGAAGCAGCGGTGCTGGAAGAGCCGCCGCAGGCGGTCAGAACACCGGCAGCAGCCACGACACCGGCAGCAGCCAGAAAGTTACGACGAGAGATCATGTTTTTCATAAGTCTATATCCTCCTGATATTTGGAAGCATTCGTGTTTTTGGCGGCTTTCCTGCCCGGCCTGCTGCCGGTATCCGGAAAAGCCGCTAAGGAAGCAAAGTTCCCTTCCCTCAAAGCGGCTCTGCTATCTTGAGTCTTATTATAAGCACTCCGGTGCAAGTCTGCAATTCACAAATCGTCCATAGTTTCCGAGGGCTTTCCGGCAAAACTTGCTATTTTTCACAAAATCCTCGGTTGCTTTTTGGTTACTTTTTCAAATTGTTCACCTGAGAAAAACAGAACATGAAATCGATTCACAAGTAACAAAAAGATGACACAACTTTCCTGCATTGAAGTTTGTTTTGGCTAACATTATCGTTTTCTCTTGCATCCCGGACCGAATCATGGTAGGATAATATCGGTTAGTTAGCGTATACTATCTAAATGAGAAGAGAGCATCCATTCCTATTATATATGGAGGTACAGAGTATGAACTATCTTGAGATCGTAGACGTTCTGGGCCGTGAGATCCTGGACTCCCGCGGCAACCCCACCGTGGAGGCCGAGATCACGCTGGCCGACGGCACGGTAGCCCGGGGCTGCGCCCCTTCCGGTGCATCCACCGGCGAGTTCGAGGCGCTGGAGCTGCGCGACGGCGACAAGGGCCGCTATCTGGGCAAGGGTGTCACCAAGGCCGTGGAGAACATCAACACCGTCATCGCTGATGCCGTCATCGGCATGGATGCCTCCGACACCTATGCCATCGACAAGGCCATGATCGACGCCGACGGCACCAAGGACAAATCCAAGCTGGGCGCCAACGCCATTCTGGCCGTCTCCATCGCCGCCTGCCGCGCTGCGGCCGCTTCGCTGGATATGCCCCTCTACCGCTTCCTCGGCGGCGTGAACGGCAACCGCCTGCCCGTCCCCATGATGAACATTCTGAACGGCGGCGCACACGCCACCAACACCGTGGACACGCAGGAGTTCATGATCATGCCCGTGGGTGCCCCCTCCTTTAAAGAGGGCCTGCGCTGGTGCGCTGAGGTCTTCCACGCTCTGGCCTCCATCCTGAAGGCCAAGGGTCTGGCCACCTCCGTCGGCGACGAGGGCGGCTTCGCCCCCAACCTGTCCAGCGACGAGGAGACCATCGAGACCATTCTGGCCGCCATCGAAAAGGCCGGCTATCTGCCCGGCAAGGACTTCATGCTGGCCATGGACGCTGCTTCCTCCGAGTGGAAAAGCCCCAAGGGCAAGGGCTTCTACAAGCTGCCCAAGGCGGGCACCGAGTTCACCTCCAGCGAGCTGATCGCCCACTGGAAGAAGCTGGTGGAAAAGTACCCCATCATCTCCATCGAGGACGGTCTGGACGAAGAGGACTGGGAGGGCTGGCAGGAGATGACCCGCGAACTGGGCGATAAGGTCCAGCTGGTTGGTGACGACCTGTTCGTCACCAACACCGAGCGTCTGGCCAAGGGCATCTCTCTGGGCGCGGGCAACGCCATCCTCATCAAGCTGAACCAGATCGGCTCTGTGTCCGAGACCCTTGAGGCCATCAAGATGGCCCACAAGGCAGGCTACACCGCCATCAGCTCCCACCGCTCCGGCGAGACCGAGGACACCACCATCGCCGATCTGGCCGTGGCCCTGAACACCTGCCAGATCAAGACCGGCGCACCCAGCCGCACCGAGCGTGTGGCAAAGTACAACCAGCTGCTGCGCATCGAGGAGCAGCTGGGCGGCAGCGCCGTCTACCCCGGCATGGCTGCTTTCAACGTGAAGCGTTAACTTAGACTCTGCGACAGGAGCGCCAGTCCCGGCTTTGCCGGAGCTGGCGCTCTTTTTTGTCATTTCCATGTCAATTTGTCTAAAGTATACAAGAAAAAACATTAAAACTCAGCAAATCGACTATTGCCAATTCGCAACTGATATATTAGAATATAAGTGAGAGAGCGAGGCACTCCTGCCGCGCATAAACGCAAAGCAATATTAACGGAGGACATCCACTATGCCTATGAAAATGGGTTGGCGCTGGTATGGCGAGGGCAACGACCCTGTCACCCTCAGCGACATCAAGCAGATCCCCGGCGTGACCAGCATCGTCTGGGCACTGCACAACAAGATGCCCGGCGAGATCTGGGAAATCGACGAGATCCAGAAGGTCGCAGACCAGATCCACGCCTATGGCTTCGACATGGACGTCGTCGAGTCGGTCAACGTCCACGACGACATCAAGATCGGCCTGCCCACCCGCGACAAGTACATCGAGAACTACAAGCAGTGCATCCGCAACCTGTCCAAGTTCGGCGTCAAGGTCATCTGCTACAACTTCATGCCCATCTTTGACTGGACCCGCACCGACCTGTTCCACCCCGTCGGCGACGGCTCCACTGCACTGTTCTACGAGAAGGACAAGATCAAGGGCGATTACAAGTCCATGGCCGAGTACATCATGTCCTTCACCGAGAAGTACAACATGACCTTCCCCGGCTGGGAGCCGGAGCGGATGGCAAAGCTGGACGAGCTGTTCAAGGCCTACGCCCCCGTCACCAAGGAGAAGCTCTGGGAGAACCTGAAGTACTTCCTTGAAGCCCTGATGCCCACCTGCCGCGAGTGCGACATCAAGATGGCCATCCACATGGACGACCCCCCTTGGGACATCTTCGGCCTGCCCCGCCTGCTGGTGGATGCCGAGAGCATCGACCGCTTCCTGAGCATGGTGGACGACGAGTACAACTGCCTGACCCTCTGCTCCGGCAGCCTGAACGCCAACCCCAACAACAATGTGGCTGAGATCGTCCGCAAGCACTGCGACCGCATCGCATTCGCACACATCCGCAACATCCATCACTTCCCCAACGGCGACTTCTCCGAGGCTGCCCACCGCGACTGCTGCGGCGAGACCGGCATCATCGAGATCCTGCGCGCCTACCATGACTGCGGCTTCGAGGGCTACATCCGCCCCGACCATGGCCGTCAGCTGTGGGAGGAAGGCCCCGGCAGCTGCCGCCCCGGCTACGGCAAGTATGACCGTGCGCTGGGCATCCAGTATATGCTGGGCGTCTGGGACCTGCTGGACCGTCTGGACGAAGAGAAGAAGAAGGGCTGATATATCATGAAGCTGACTGATATTAAGAACGGCAATCTGTCCGCCGAGTGGGCAGAAAAGGGCTACGAGCTGCCCAAGTTCGACGTCGAGGCCGTCAAGGCCAAGACCCACGCAGAACCCACTTGGGTGCACTTCGGTGCCGGCAACATCTTCCGTGCTTTCCCGGCTGCCATCCTGAACGACGCACTGAACAGCGGCAAGTATGACCGCGGCGTCATCGTGGCCGAGAGCTTCGACTACGAGATCATCGACAAGGCTTACCAGCCCTACGACAACCTGAGCCTGCTGGTCTGCCTGAAGTCCACCGGCGACATCGAAAAGAAGGTCATCGCCTCCGTCACCGAGAGCCTGAAGGCCGACTACTCCTTCGGTGCTGACTGGGCACGTCTAGTCGAGATCTTTCAGGCTCCCAGCCTGCAGATGATCTCCTTCACCATCACCGAGAAGGGCTACGGCGTCGCTCCTGCTGACCTCGAGCGCGGCCTGACCCCCGTGCTGGCCATGGGCAAGGTCACTGCCCTGCTCTACGAGCGCTTCAAGGCCGGTGCTCTGCCCCTGACCGTCCAGAGCATGGACAACTGCTCTCACAACGGCGATAAGGTCAAGGCCGCAGTCTTTGCCTACGCTTCCAAGTGGGTCGAGCAGGGCCTGGTCCCCACCGAGTTCCTCGCCTACGTCAAGGACGAGACCAAGATCACCTTCCCCTGGAGCATGATCGACAAGATCACCCCGCGCCCGGACGCCAAGGTCCAGAAGATGCTGGCTGACGACGGTTTTGAGGACAACTACACCATCGTCACCGAGAAGCACACCTTCACCGCTCCCTTCGTCAACGCCGAGGAGACCCAGTACCTCTGCATCGAGGATCACTACACCAATGGCCGTCCTCCGCTGGAGCTGGGCGGTGTCCTCTACTGCGACCGCGAGACCGTCGATAAGATCGAGAAGATGAAGGTCTGCACCTGCCTGAACCCCCTGCACACCGCCATGTCCATCTACGGCTGCATGCTGGGCTACACCCTCATCTCTGCCGAGATGGCCGACGAGGATCTGCGCGCCTTCATCCAGAAGATCGGCTACATCGAGGCCATGCCCGTGGTCGTCGATCCCGGCGTGCTGAACCCCTACGAGTTCATCGGCGCTGTCATCAACCGCCGCCTGCCCAACCCCTTCATGCCCGATGCTCCCCAGCGTATCGCTACCGATACCTCTCAGAAGCTGGCCATCCGCTTCGGCGAGACCATCAAGGCCTACGAGGAGCGCGGTCTGGACAAGTCCAACCTCGTCCTCATCCCGCTGGTTCTGGCAGGCTATGCCCGCTACCTGAAGGGCATCGACGACAACGGCCAGCCCTTCGAGATCTCCACTGATCCGCTGCTGGCTGAGCTGCAGGCCATCGTGGCTCCCCTGAAGGTGGAAGCCGGCGAGCAGGACTTCTCCTGCCTGAAGGCTCTGTACAGCCGCACCGACGTCTTCGGCGTGGACCTGTACGCCGTCGGTCTGGGCGAGAAGATCGAGTCCATGGCCAAGGAGCTGTTCGCAGGCCCCGGCGCTGTCCGCGCTACCCTGCACAAGTACACGCTGGCCCGCTGAGCGCTGACTGTATCTTGAATTAAGCCATTCCCGCACCCATGCTGCGTTTTGCTTTGCCGCAGCGTGGGTTTTTTATTTTGTCCTTTTCCGGGCAAAACGAAAGACCGCCGGGTTTTGATGCCCGGCGGTCTTTCTTATGATAGGAGGATCAAAAATGATCTTAGACGATCAGTTCAGGACGGTCTGCTCGGTCTCGACGTCGAAGAGATGGACCTTGTGGGGATCGAAGGCAACGCGGACCTTGTCTCCGTTGCGTGCCTTGGAGGTGGGAGCGACGCGGGCGGTCATCTTGTTGCCCTTGTACTCGAGGTACAGGTAGATCTCAGCGCCCATCATCTCAGAGACATCGACCTGAGCATCCAGCTGGCAGTCGGTGTGCTTTGCCATAAACTCCGGCTCGTCGTCGATGTCCTCGGGACGGATGCCCATCTTGACCTTCTTGCCGACGTAGGAATCCAGCTTGCCGTCAGCGGTCTTCTCCTTGGGCAGGGGGATGACGTCGCCGCCCAGATCGATGCCGTACTGGTCGCCCTTCTTGATGACAGTACCATCGAGGAAGTTCATCTGGGGGCTGCCGATGAAGCCTGCAACGAACATATTGCAGGGCATATCATACAGGTTCTGCGGGGTATCGACCTGCTGGATGATGCCGTCCTTCATGACGACGATGCGGTCGCCCATGGTCATAGCCTCGGTCTGGTCGTGGGTGACGTAGATGAAGGTGGTAGCCAGCTTCTTGTGCAGCTTGATGATCTCGGTACGCATGGAGGTACGCAGCTTTGCATCCAGGTTGGACAGAGGCTCGTCGAGCAGGAAGACGGCCGGGTTACGAACCATTGCGCGGCCCAGAGCGACACGCTGGCGCTGGCCGCCGGACAGAGCCTTGGGCTTGCGGTCCAGCAGGTGCTCGATCTCAAGGATCTTGGCAGCCTCATGGACGCGGCGGTCGATCTCGTCCTTCGGGGTCTTGCGCAGTTCCAGACCGAAAGCGATGTTCTTGTAGACGGTCATGTGGGGGTACAGAGCGTAGCTCTGGAAGACCATGGCGATGTCGCGGTCCTTCGGGGGGACGTCGTTGATGAGGCGGCCGCCGATGTACATCTCGCCCTTGGAGATCTCCTCCAGACCGGCGATCATGCGCAGGGTGGTGGACTTACCGCAGCCAGAGGGGCCGACGAAGATGATGAACTCCTTGTCCTGAATCTCGAGGTTGAAATCGGTGACAGAAGGAGCAGTAGCACCGGGGTAGATCTTGTAGATATGCTGGCAGCTGATCGAAGCCATAACGCATTTTCCTCCATTGATGTTGTTTCACTCAAAGGCCCACGCTTGACGATGAGCCGTTTCATTGCTATTATAATAGCAGATTATTTTGTGATATGAAATAGCATTTTATTGATTCGAGGTGTCAGATATTGATTTACGCCCCCAGCACCACCGCCGCCCTCGGCGTCGTGGAGGATGTCCAGCCGGAAACGCCCCTGACCCTGCGGGGCGAAGGGCTTTGGGTCTGTCTCATTTCCAGCGGAAAATGCGTCGTCTCCCTGTCGGAAGCGGGGGCAGCGCCCGGCGGCTCTGCCCTCCTGCTGCCGCCCCAGAGCGCGGCGGCGGGCCATCTCGTGCTGAGCCGGGGGCCTCTGACCCTCGCGCCGGAAAACGAGTGCCACCTGCTCTGCGTCCAGCTTACGGGGCAGGCGGCAGAGCAGTTCCTCGGGGGGCTGTCTGAGATGCCCTTCCTCGCCCGGGGCGAGACCTGCCCGGCGGCGGCAGAGCTGATGGGACGCCTCGCCGAGGAGCAGGACGCTTCCGAGCGGGTGCGGAGCCAGCTGGCCTTTGCCCTACTGTGTGAGCTTTCAGACGCCGACAGCGCCGCCCCGGCCCTGCCCCCGCTGGTGGCTGCGGCCATCGAGGACATCCGCAGAAACTACGCCGGGCTTTACGGCGTAGAGGAGCTGAGCGAGCGTCTGGGCGTCTCCAAGAGCCACCTCGTCCGGGCTTTCACGGCGGCGCTGGGCGTCTCGCCGGGGCGGTATCTCACCAGTGTCCGCATCGAGGCCGCCATGCGGCTCCTGCTCCACCGGGAGTACACGCTGGACGTCATCGCCAGCCTCTGCGGCTTTTCGGGGGCGAACTATCTCTGCCGCGTCTTTAAAAAAACGACCGGCCAATCCCCCACGCAGTGGCGGGCGATGGCCGGTCGGAGCGCCCTGCCCGGGCTTTCGCCCGAGCAGCAGCGGCTGGAACAGGAATTGTTTATTTAACAGGCTTCCGCTTCAGCAGAAAGAGGGTCAGGCAGGCCGTGATGGCCTCCGAAGCCGGGAATGCAGCCCAGACGCCGTTCATCCCGAAGAGGACGCTCAGCACCAGCGAGCAGGCCACGATGGCCGCGACGCCCCGGGACAGCGAGGTGGCAGAGGCCTCTGCAGGGCGGTCTACCGCGCCCAGATAGCCTGCGGCCACGATGTTGAAGCCCGCGAAGAAGTAGCCGAGGAAGTAGATGCGCATCCCTCGGAAGGCATACTCTGCCATGAGGGCCGAGTTCTCGCTGTTGAAGACGGCGACGATGGGGCCGGTGAACCCGAAGAGAACAACATACAATGCCGCCGCCAGTGCAAGAGCGGTCCCGCTGCCCAGCAGCAGGAGCTTGTGCGCTCCGGCGGCATCGTTTTTGCCGTAGCACCGGCTCACCAGCGGCTGTGCGCCCTGTGCCACGCCGTTGAAGATGGCCGTCGCCACCAGCGCGTAATTCGCCACGACGCCGTAGGCCGCCACGGCCACATTGCCCGCCAGACGGAGGAGGAGCAGGTTGAAGACGGTGGTGGTCACGCCCGAGGACATCTCCCCCACGAAGCCTGACACGCCCAGCTGGCAGCTCTGGGCCAGAAGCCTCGGCGAGGGCAGCTGCCGCACGAAGCAGATGGTGTTTTCCTTCTTGAGAAAGTGGCGGCTGCAAATGAGGATGCTCAGCACCGGCGACACCGCCGTTGCCAGCGCCGCGCCGGGCAGGCCGAGGCCCATGGGGAACATGAAGATATAGTCGAACACCACATTGAAGAGGCTGCCGCACAGCGTCGCCACCATCGCCAGCGAGGGGTCGCCGTCGTTGCGGACGAAGGATGCGACGATGTAGTTGCACATAAAGAAAGGGGTGAACAGCAGGAAGATGCGGGCGTACCCCACACCGAGCGCGATGATCTCACAGTCGCCGCCCATGAGCCGCAGCAGTACCTCGGGGCAGAAGACTCCCGCCAGCATGAAGGGCAGGGCGAACACCAACGCCCAGAGCAGGGCGTTGGAGAAATAGCGCACCGCGCGCTCGTCCCCCTGCGCCCGGAGGATGGCGTAGCGGGTGGCCGCGCCGAGACCCAGCATCGAGCCGATGGCAAAGATGAAGTTGTAGATGGGCAGGCAGAGGTTGAGCAGGGCGACGCCGTCGGTGCCCGCCGCCTGCGAGATGAAATAGGTATCCGCCAGAATGTAGCAGGACGTACCCAGAAGGCCGAAAATGTTCTGGCTGACGTATTTGAAATACTGTCTGGTAAGGCTCATGTTCTCCTCGTCAAATATCACATTTTTGTCGTTGCAGCTTTGGATATACTGCCATATTGGGTCAGTCTATCACAATCCGGCCAAAGGTGTCAAGCACTCCATTTGCACAAATGCCCGGATGGGTGTATACTGTAGTTTGTTTTTGAAACTGCACCGAAAGGAGGGCGCATCGTGTCGGGCAGCACTTTATATTGTCTCGGCGAAGCGTGGCTCGAGCTGGAAAGCCCTGCCCCGCTCTCGTCGGCGGAGGCGTTCCGGCCCCGGGTGGGCGGCAGTGCCGCCGCGCTGGCGCTGGCCTATGCGGCGCTGGGCGGCAGAGCTGCCCTTCTGGGCCAGCTGGGGGAGGATGCCTTCGGGCACCGCATTGCAGACGCTCTGGCCGACGCCGGCGTGGATGTCCGCCGCCTCTGCTTTACCTCCCGCGCCCCCACGCCTCTCCTCTTCCGGGGCGGCGGAGGGGCGCTGCCCTGCCGCACTCGCTCAGCCGACCTGCTCTACTCTGCCGGGCAGTTGGGGGAGGTCTGGGCCGCAGACGCCGGGGCGCTGGCCCTTTCCAGCGCCTGCCTCGTAGACAGCCCCTGCCGCTACACCCACCTCTCTGCGCTGGACACGGCCCACGCCTCCGGTGTGCCGGTCTGCTTCGTCCCCGCCCTCCGTCCGGCCCTCTGGCCCAGCGAAAAGACCCTGCGGGACACGGTGCTGCAGTTTCTCCCTTTTGCAGACCTGCTGATCCTCACTGAGGACGAGATGGAGCTTCTGCTGGACACCCGGGCCTATCAGGTGGGGCTGTTCTTCCTGCTGCGGGGGCACGTCCAGCTGGTCCTGCTCCAGACCGCCGAGGGCGTCCACGCCTTCACCCGGACGACACACGCCTTCTGGCCCGGCCTTTCGGCCCCGCCCGAGGAGCTGGCTGCGCGGCTGCTGTTCCGGCTCGACGCGCAGGACGCCGCCCTGAAAAAGCTCATGAAATACAGTGCAGCCGCCCTTCAGACCCTGCTGTGACGCAGGAAAGCCCCCGCCTTGTGACAGGCGGGGGCTTTCCTTTTACCATCCGGAGGAGGATGAGCAGATCAGCTTATCAGTGGATGAACACCGGGCCAAGGGGATTGGCGATGGGGCTGACGTAGCCGCCCAGCAGCTTGGGGATCGCAAGGCTGATGTCGGGCACATAGGTCAGGAGCAGCAGGGCGATGAACATGCACAGATAGAACGGCAGGGTAGCCTTGACGACCTTCTCCATGGGGCGCTTCGCAACGGCAGAGCCGATGAACAGAACCGCGCCGACAGGGGGAGTCAGCAGGCCGATACCGCAGTTCAGGACCATGATGATACCGAACTGGATGGGGTCGATGCCGATGGAGGTGGCGATGGGCAGCAGGATGGGGGTAGCGATCAGGATGATGGGAGCCATATCCATGATGCAGCCCAGAACCAGGATGATGAGGTCGATGAGCAGTGCGATGATGTAGGGGTTGCTGGTGACGCTGGTGATGGCGTTTGCAGCCAGATCAGGCACGTGCAGCATGGTCAGGCAGTTGCCGAACACTGCAGAGGTGGCGATCAGGATCAGGACGATGGACAGGGTGTTGACGCACTCGTCCAGAGCGTACCAGACGCCCTTCCAGTCAAGGCCCTTGTAGACGAAGACGGAGACCAGCAGAGAGTAGATAACTGCGATAGCAGCGGACTCGGTAGCGGTGAACACACCGCCGACAACACCGAACACGACGATGACGACTGCGGCCAGAGCCCAGATGGAGGTACCCAGCTGCTTGATGAAGCCTTTGATGGTGAAGGGAGAGCCCTTGGGGTAATTCTCCTTGACGGAGATGATGTAGGAGCCGATCATCAGGACGATGGCCAGCAGAGCGCCGGGCAGGTAGCCGGCGAGGAAGAGGCTGCCCACGGAGATGCCGCCAGCGGTGGTGGCGTAGATGACCATGTTATGGCTCGGGGGGACCAGCAGGCCCTCGCAGGAGGAGGTGATGGTGACAGCGGTGGAGAAGTCGGCGTCGTAGCCCTGATCGACCATCATGGGGATCATGATGGAGCCGATGGAAGCGGTATCTGCAGAAGCAGAACCGGAGATGCCGCCGAAGAAGTAGGAAGCAACGATGTTGACCATTGCCATGCCGCCGCGCATCCAGCCGACGCAGGCGTCAGCCAGAGCGATCAGCTTTTCGGAGATGCCGCCGCTGCCCATGAGGACGCCCATGGTGATGAAGAAGGGGACGGCCATCAGGCTGAAGGACGAGATGCCCTTGACCATCAGACGGCAGACATCGGTCAGCGCCTGACCCTGCACCATCAGGCAGAGCACGCTGGACAGGCCAACGGCGTATGCAATGGGGAAACGCAGGAAGATCATGACGAAGAAGCTGACAAGAAGGACAACGATCGCCAGTGTCTGGACTGTCATATTAGTTCTCCTCCTTTACAAAAAAGCTCTTGACATGGTTGTACAGCGCCTCGATCTCGAAGATGATCATGGCGACACCGGCCAGAGGCACCGGGAAGTACATCCAGAAACGGCTCAGCCAAGGCATCGAGACATAGAAGCCGCGGCCGCCCAGCGTGGTGGCATAGTTCCAGCCCACCACCATCATGATGATGCCGAGGACGCAGACTGCCAGATCCGCGAGGATGTCCAGCACCTTGACGACGATCTTGGGCAGATAGACGTCAAATGCGGTCATCCGGATGTGTGCGCCGCGGCGGATGGCCAGAGCGGCACTCAGCACGGCCATATAGCTCATGCAGGTCAGGACGACCTCTTCGGTCCATGCGGGGTCCGGGATGAATGGGACGTAACGACCGATGACCGACATGGTGGTGATGAGAATATCTGCGATCAGCAGCAGCTTGCAGATAAACAGAACCACTTTGTAGGTGATGTCGTACGCCGGCTTGATCTTATCCAGAGTGGTAAAGATTTTCGGCATAGGATCTCCTCCATACTCTTATAAAAAGCCCGGCGGGTCTGCGGGCGTATCCCGTAGTCCCCCGCCGGGCTATGTACTACTTCAGGATAAAGGCGCTTTTATCAGGCCTTCATATCCAGCAGCTGCTGATACAGCTCAGCCTGATCCGAGGTGTTCTCGCTGATGACCTTAGCGCAAGCCTCCTGCCAAGGAGCCTTATCGGGGACATCGACGACGTTGCAGCCAGAGGACTTCAGCTCGTCGAGGACCTTGTTCTCAGCACTCTCGGACAGGTCAGCGTTGAAGGCCTGCGTATCAGCACCGGCCTCCATGATGGCAGCCTGCTGGTTCTCGGTCAGCTTGGCCCAAGCGTTGTCGGTGATGACAGCCTGAATAGCGCCCAGAGTGTGGCCGTCGAGGATCAGGTTGTTTGCGACCTCGGGGAAGGCGTTGGACTTGTAGTTTGCGATGGGCTGCTCAGCGCCATCGACAACGCCGGTCTGCAGTGCGCTGTACAGCTCACCGAAGGAGACGACGGTGGGGTTAGCGCCCAGACCCTCGACCATGCCGTTCATGACGGGGTCGTTGGACACGCGCAGCTTCAGGCCCTTGAAATCAGCGATGCCGGAAACGGGCTTGACAGTGAAGAAGTGACGGAAGCCCTCCTCGCCGTAGAAGATACCACGAACGGGCAGACCCAGCTCCTGGGGCTCGTTCAGGAACTCAGGTGCCAGCTCGCTGTTGGCGAAGTTCCAGAAGTGTGCGCGGTTCTCGAAGGTGAAGGGGATGGACAGCAGCTTGGACTTGTTGCAGCCGTAGCTGGTCAGTGCGAAAGCGGAGATACGGCTGATGTCGATGGAGGTGGAGCCGCCGAGGATAGCGTCCAGAACGTCGTTCTCAGAGCCCAGAACGCCGGAAGCCTGCACATCGACGACGACGGAGCCGCCAGTCAGCTCCTCGACCTTCTCCTTGAAGTGAGAACCGGTCTGGCCGACGATGGTATCCAGCGGGTTGACCTCGGCGTAGACCAGAGTCACCTTCGGGTCGGAAGCAGCAGCTGCAGCATCGCCAGCGGGGGCGGTGGAAGCAGCAGCGGAAGCAGCGGTAGAGGTTGCGGTGCTCTTGGAGCCACCGCAGGCGGTCAGTGCCAGAGCAGCGGCAGAAACGCCTGCTGCTGCCAGAAAGCTGCGACGAGAGATCTTCTTCATGATAATTGTCCTCCTAAAAAATTTCCTCTTGCACGTCGGCGCGCTCTGCACGGGTCGCACGCCGTCCGTTCATTTACTATACACACTTTAGCAAAAATTTTAAGCCAGAGCAAGGGGTTTTGAAAAATGTCCTGTTTTTCAAAAAAATGTGAGAAACACTTTTGTGCATCTTCTACAATCAGCAGTGCAGTTTCTTCAGCATATCGCCCAACAAGATGAATACAATGTGATATTTGTGTCCTTTTCTCAGCTTTCCCGGATGCGCTGGAGGAGGCCGCTCTGCTCCTCGAAGCGCGCATACAGCGGCTCCACTGCCGCCCGGAAGCGGGCTTTCTCGGCGGCGGAAAGGGTCGTCACCTCCACGCCCCATGCCCGCATATGGGCCTCGGCGCTGGCCTCCCGCTCGGCCCAGAGGCGGCGTTCGGTCAGGGCGCTCTCCTTCCCGCAGGTACGGACGATGTCGGGGAAGCGCTCGTCCAGCTTTGCCAGCTTTTCCATCGCGGCCTCGCTGGCCAGCTGCAATTCGGGCACACGGGTGTGCTCATCCTCTAAAAAATAAGGTGCGACCTCGTAGTGGCCCATAGCCTCATAGCTGGGCCAGTTGTTCTCTGCGCCGTCGATCTCGGCGTTGTGGAGGGCCGCATACACCCGGCTGTAGACCACCTGCACAGGCTGTGCGCCGAGGTCCTGTATCATCTCGCTCATCAGATCCGACTCCTGCACCCGGAGGGTCAGCCCCACGAGATCTGCCAGCGTCTCCACCTTTTCGCGGGTGTAGAAGCTGCGGACCCCGGCGTCGAACCACGACAGCCCCACAAGGTCCATCGCGCCGAGGCTGGAGAGGAACCCATCCCCGATCTCGCCGTCCAGCACCCGCCACATCTGAGGGGCGTCGGTGTAGAGGAAAGGCAGCTGCAAAACGCTCAGGGTGGGCAGCTGCTCCGCCAGCTGGCTCAGGGAGACGCGGGCAAAGTCAATGCCGCCATACTGCATCTGCTCGATGACGCTCTGCTCGGCCCCCAGCCCGCCTCCGCTGTAGACGACGACCTTGACCCTCCCCTCCGTCCGCTGGGCCACAAGGTCGGCGAAGGCCAGCGCGGCCTGCGTGGTGGGGTAATCCTCGGGCTGGTTCTCGGCATAGCGCAGGATAAGCTCCGGACCGGTATATTCCTCGGCTCTGCCGCAGCCCACAGCGCCCAGTGCCGTGCAGGCGGCCAGCGCCAGCACACTGCGGCGGGAGATCCTCCGCCCGCTCAAAGCTCGGCCTCCGGGTCGGACTTCGCTTTCTGCCCCGCCTGACGGCGGTACTGGGTGGGGGTCATGCCGGTGCGCTTCTTGAACGCCCGGGCGAAGTAGCTGGCGTCCTCGTAGCCCACCATCGACGCCACCTCTGCCGAGGAGCGGAAGGGGTCGGCCAGCAGCTCCTTGGCTGCGTTGATGCGCAGTTCGGTGAGGCAGTCGAGGAAATTCATCTTCTGATACTTCTTGAACTGGGCCGACAGGTACGCCGGGCTGATGTGCAGGATCTCACCCACGCTGTCCAGCGACAGGTCGAACATATAGTTGTCCTCGAGGTAACGGCGGACATGGGCCATGATGAGGGCCGCCTGACTGTTCTCGCCCTCCTCGGGGGACTCTTCGGCCTCTTCTCCGGCCGCAGGCAGTTCCGGCTGGGGCTGAGGCTGGGCCGCGGCCAGCTCCTCCAGCTTCCGCTCGGTCTGGATCTGCCGGATGGCCCGGCGCACTGAGGCCTCCAGCTCATCGGGGTCCACCGGCTTGAGCAGGTAGTCGCAGGCCCCCAGATGCACCGCCTCGTGGGCGTACTGGAACAGGCTGTAGGCCGTCACGAAGATGACCCGGCAGGAGGGCCGCTGGGCCAGCACAGCGCGGGCTGCGTCGAGGCCGCTCATCCCCGGCATCTCGATGTCCATGAGGATGAGGTCTGCGTTCCACAGCACCGCCGTGTCGGCAGCCTTGCGGCCGTTCTCGGCCATCTCCAAGACCACTTCCCGCTCAAAGCGGCGCTGGACGAGTTCTGCAAGCGCCTCCCGTTCCAGTTTTTCATCATCCGCGATCAACAGCCGGATCATCGTCCAATTCCTCCTCCAAAAGTTCTACTAAGGGCAGATACATACTGATGGCCGTGCCCCGGCCGGGGTGAGAGCGGATGACCAGCCGCCCCCGTTTGTCCAGAAGCCGCAGACGCGCGGCCACATTGTAGACGCCGATGTGCTCCCAGCGCTCACCGGGCCGGGCCAGCGCGGCTTTCAGCTGGGCCAGCTGCTGGGGCTGGATGCCCACGCCGTTGTCGCAGACGCTGATATAGAGCAGCCCCTTCTCCCGCAGCGGGTTGATGCGGATGCGCACCACGCCGCCCTCTTCCTTGGGCGAGATGCCGTGCTTGAAGGCGTTCTCCACGATGGGCTGCAAGATAAAGGAGGGCACCATCGTCTCCGTCAGGTCGAGGGAGTCGGAGATGCGCCACACCATCTTCACCCGGTCGCCGAAGCGGACGTGATAGATGGAGTAGTATTCGTCCACGATGCGCACCTCCCGGGCCAGCGGCACCTGCTCGTCGTTGCTCATGAGGCTGTAGCGCAGCAGGTGGGACAGCGCTGTGATGAGAGCCTGCGTGCGGTAGGCTTTTTCCTGTCCGGCGGTCTGCAGGATCACGTTCAGGGTGTTGAAGAGGAAGTGGGGGTCGATCTGGCTGCGCAGCTGCTGCAGGCGGCTGCGCTCCATCCGGTTCTGCAGCTCCAGCGCCTCCGTCTTCTGGCGGTGAAGCTCCCGCTCCATCTCGTTCTTTTCCCGCAGGGTAGTCACCTGCTCGGCCATCGAGTGCTTCATGTGATTGAACGCTTCGGTGAGCTGGGCCATCTCGGGCTGATGGGGCACAGGCAGGTCGGGCGAGTCGAACACGCCCCGGGTGACCTCCCGGGAGGCACCGATCAGCTGCTGCACCGGGGTCAGCAGGTGGATGACCGAAAGCGCCATGACGCAGCCCAGCGCGAGGCAGAGGGCCACCACGACGGTCTGCGCCCACTTGACTCGGTCGCTGAGGGCTGACACGGTGGTGTAGGTGCTCTGTGCGTCGGCGATGGCCCTGTTGAGCAGCTGCTGGGTGTATTGACGCAGATAGCCTCCGCAGGGGACGATCTTATTATAGTAGAGCTGGGCAGCCTGCGCGTCCTCGCCGGAGGCCACCGCCTCTTCCAGCTGGCCCACCAGCGCGGTGTAGCTGCCGTAGGTGGTGGAGACGGCGTTGTAGAGCAGATACTGCTCCTCGCTGACGGTGCCAATGTCGCCCTGAATGCGCCAGAGCCACGCGTTGGTGACAGAAAACGCCCGGTTCAGTTCCTCGGTCAGCGCCTTGGCGTCGCCGTACTCCCAGCGGTAGTTCTCCATTGCCGAAAGGCTCTGCTCCACGCCGTTCTGGAAGCGGCTGATGGCGTTGAAGTTGCCCATCTGGTCGTCCAGCTCCCGCAGCACGGTGCCGGACTGGTAAAAGCTCAAGAATATCTGCCCTGCCAACGCCAGAAAAAACGCCGCCAGGCAAAGGCTGATCTGCCCCTTCAGGGTCATCCTGCGCCCCACGCATCCGCCCTCCTCACTTGGTATTATTCCACCCGCTCCGGCCTTTCTGCCGCCCGGGCGGAGCCTTGATCCACTTTCTTTTTCGTCCTATTTTAGCACATTTTAGGGCATCTGCGCAATATCATCCTTGATTGTTGGAAAATAATATGGTACTATGACCAAAAAGGAGGATATTTTATGTCTCAGCCGATCTCTGTTTCCGTCCAGATGGACGCTGCATCCTTCCACGATTTCGCCGCCTTCGACCTGCTGCGCCACCGCAAGGCGTGGCACCGCCCTCTGGCCTTCACGGCCATCCTGCTGGCATCTGCCGGGGTCTGCCTCTCGCAGGTGGGGCAGAAAGACGGCGCGGCCCTGCTCACGGTGGTGCTTTCCGTCGTGGCTCTGGGCGTGCCCGCCGTCTACTTCTGGACCTTCTTCCACTCTCTGCGCCTTCAGATCAAAAAGATGGGCCTTCCCCGCCCCTTCTATCGGCTGACGCTGGACGATGCAGGGCTTTCGGTCTGGATGGCAGGCGAGCAGGACAAGCCCGAGCCGACCCGGAGCTATCCGTGGCATGACCTCCACCTCGCCTACCGCACACCGAACGCCATCTATCTCTACGTCCGGCAGACGCAGGCCTACCTGCTCAACGACAGCCTCGACGCCGCATGGAGCCTGCTGCGATCCTCCCTCCCGGCAGAACGCCTGCGCGACCTGCGATAAAACGTAAAAATCCCTCGCACAAGCCGTGCGAGGGATTTTTTTGACCTCTCAGTCTGCAAAACAAAAACAGACAGCGCCGTGGAAAGGAGGAGAAAGCGGCGCTGCCTGTGTATGAGAACTCCTAAACATTTGCGGCTGCTAGGAGGTTGTTGGTAGTCTGTCCGCCGCCGTGGCTGTTGCCTCGCATTGGCTGGGGGACAGTGTTTTTTTAGGGGCACAGCACCCGCTGCGGGGGCCTGCGCATGAATCTTGCCTGCATGGCATCGTGGGAAGCTCAAAAGCCGGAGATGGGGGACTCACGTTTCTGTCTTCCCGACTGCACCCTTATTGTACCGGATAAAAATGGAGTTTCTTTGTGGTAGTTTTGAACAATCTGCAAACAAGATGTGGAAAACCGGAGAGCTTTCTTTTCCGCTCTGCTTGACATTCGGCACGGAACGAGGTATTGTTAGTTTTATTGTGCAATATCTCTGGGAACCTTGTTTTTGAGGGAGGGAAGAACTATGACCGATACGGCACAGCAGCAGAAAAAGACCCTGCTCATGACCGAGGGCAGCATCTGGAAGAGCATCCTGCTCTTCTCGGTGCCGCTCATCCTTGGCAACCTGCTCCAGCAGCTCTACAACACCGCCGACTCCGTCATCGTCGGCAACTTTCTGGGCAGCAATGCGCTGGCCGCAGTAGGCTCCAGCGGCTCGCCCATCTACCTGCTCATCGGCTTCAGTCAGGGCGTGGCCGTGGGTGCAGGCGTCGTGGTGAGCCAGTACCTCGGCGCGAAGGACAAAAAGGAGACCCGCATCGCCGTCCACACCTCGCTGGCCATCGCGGCCATCCTCGGACTCATCCTCACGGTGGGCGGCATCGCGGTCAGCCGAACCCTGCTGGTCTGGATGAACACCCCCGACGAGGTACTGGGCGATGCCGTCACCTACATGAAGCTTTACTTCGGCGGCGTGCTGTTCAGCGTCATCTATAATATGGCGGCAGGCATCCTCAACGCGGCGGGCAACTCCCGGCGCTCGGTCCTCTACCTTGCCTGCGCCTCCATCACCAACATCATCCTCGACCTCGTGTTCATCGCCGGGCTGAAGATGGGCGTGGCGGGCGCAGCCATCGCCACCGACATCAGCCAGCTTGTCTCCTGCGTGCTGAGCCTCCGCTTCCTGATGAAGGTGGACGCGGACTATAAAGTGGAGCTTTCCTCCGTCCGTCCCGACAAGCGGATGACCTCCCGCATCATCCGCATCGGCCTGCCCACCGGCATCCAGAACATGGTCATCTCCTTCTCGAACGTGCTGGTTCAGTCCAGCGTCAACAGCTACGGTGCCGCCGCCATGGCGGGCTTTGCCGCCTACATGAAGATCGACGGCTTCAACATCCTGCCCGTCACCAGCTTCAGCATGGCGGCCACCACCTTCGTGGGCCAGAACTACGGTGCCGGCAACCTCAAACGGGTAAAGAAGGGCACATGGGTCACGCTGGCCATGGGCGTGCTCTACACCCTCTGCACCGGTACCCTGCTGCTGGCGTTCCAAAACCCCATCATGCACCTGTTCACCTCCGACGAGACGGTGGTCTCCTTCGGGTGCATCGCCATGCACTATTTCTGCCCCTTCTACTTCCTGCTGTCCATCCTCCACGGCATGGCAGGTGCCGTGCGCGGCACGGGCCGCAGCGTCCCCCCGATGGTGGTGCTGCTGGTCTCGCTGTGCCTGTTCCGGGTGGTATGGATCCAGTTCGTCCTTCCCTTCTTTTCGGGCATCGAGGGCGTGTTCGTCCTCTACCCGGTGTCGTGGGCACTGGGCGCGGTGCTGATGGTCCTCTACGCATGGAAAGGAAGCTGGATGACCTACGACCATTCCTGACCGGCATCACCTTCCATTCTATTTTTCCATTCGTCTTTTGGGGCCGTCTGTGGTATCCTTTATAGGCAGAAAAAACACAGATCTCATATCGCAGGAGGACTCATGCAAGCAGTGAAACAGGCAGTTAAAACAGAAACCGCACAGCAGCGCCCCGCCGGTGCACAGATGGCCCTGCGGATTCTTCTTTCTTTCATCAAGATCGGCGCCTTCACCTTCGGCAGCGGATGGAGCATCGTTGCCCAGATGGAGCAGGAATTCGTGGACAAGCGGGGCTGGATGACCAAGAGCGACCTGCTGGAACTCATCGCCGTGGGCAAGAGCCTGCCCGGCATCATGGTGGTGAACATCACCATGCTCTTCGGCTACCAGATGGCCGGGGCTTTGGGCGGCATCTGTGCAGCCGTCGGCCTGTGCATCCCTGCCGTCATCACCCTCACCGTCGTGACGGCCATCTACGATGCCATCAAGGACAACTACTGGGTCTGGTCGGCCCTCCGGGGCGTCCAGTGCGCCGTGGCCCCCATCATCGGCGGCGCGGCCATCTCTCTCGGCAAAGACGCCCTGCGCAGCGCGGCGGCCATCATTATCTGCGCGGCGGCCTTCGTGCTCTGCTATTTTACGTCCATCAGCAACCTGACGCTGGTGATCGCCGGTGTGGTCATCGCACTGGTCTGGATGGGGGTGAGCGAATATGGCCGCAGCTGAGACTCTCATCCAGCTCTTTATCGCCTTCGCAAAGATCGGCTTCACCAGCTTCGGCGGCACCTCCATGATCCCCCTCATCATGGATGAGATGTCCTCCCATGGCTGGATGACCGACGCCGACCTGACGAACCTCATCGCCATCGCTGAGATGACCCCCGGCTCGCTGGGCGTCAACGCCGCCACCTTTGCAGGCACAAAGACAGCCGGGATGCTGGGCGGCATCTTTGCCGTGCTGGGCGTCCTCAGCCCCACCCTGACCCTGACCCTGCTGGCGGCAGTCTTCTTCCAGAAATTCCGCACCAGCAAGGTCATGAGCTACATCATGCGTATCGTCAAGCCCATCTGCATCGGCATGGTGCTGGGCGTGCTGGTGGGCCTGTGCCGCCAGTCCTACCTCACCGAGGCAGGCGGCATCAGCCTGTCGGGCCTCTTCATCGGCATCCTCTGCTTCGTCCTGCTTCAGAAATTCAAGCTCAGTGTGCCGAAGGTCATCGGCATCGCGGCTGCGCTGGGGTTGGTGTGCTTCGGTATCTTCTAAAAGGCTCTCCCTCTGGGAGAGCTGGCGCGCAGCGCCTGAGAGGGCAAGGCTGGGACAAAAGAACCGCCGCACAGCGATAAGCAGCCCCTTTGTCAGAGCGAAATTATCGCCATCTTCGCGCTCCTCCGGCGGCGTCCTTGCCCTCTCCGTCACCTTCGGTGACACCTCTCCCAAGGGGAGAGGCATTCGCTCTACTGAAAGCAAAAAGCATCCGCAGCGCCCTGCTGGGCGTCTGCCGATGCTTTCTTTCTATTTATTCCCAACTATCTTATCGCCAGCGGCGACGGTCTTATGCTCACCTCGCCGTGGCAGAGGGCCTCGGTGCGGCCTGCCTCCCGCTCCACGATGAGCCGCCCGGCGTCGTCGATGGCCACCGCCCTTGCGGCGTAGCTCTCGCCGCCGGCGCAGACCGTCACCCAGTGGCCGGGCACAAAGCACCGGGTGCGGTACTCGTCCAGACAGTCGAAGTCCGGGCAGAGGGCCAGCAGCTGGCGGGCGATCTCTCCCGCCAGCGCAGCCCGGCTCACCGGCGCAGGCCCGCCGGGGTAGAGGCTGCCCGCGATGGGCCGCAGCTCCTCGGGCCAGTCCTCCGGGCGGGAGGTGAGGTTGAGGCCAATACCCGCCACCAGCCATTCCAGCTGGCCGCTCTCAAGGTCGGCCCCGGCCTCGGTCAGGATGCCGCAGACCTTTTTGCCGTTGTAGTAAAGGTCGTTGACCCACTTGATGCCCAGCTCCAGCCCGCAGAGCTTCTTCACGGCCCGGCAGACGGCCACCGCCGCGCTGACGGTGACGGCCTGCGCCTCGGTCATGGGCAGGCTGGGCCGCAGCACCAGCGAGAGATAGACGCCCTTTCCCACCGGGCTTTCAAACCGCCGCCCCAGCCGTCCCCGGCCCGCCGTCTGCTGGCTGGCAAGCACCATCGTGCCATGAGGCGCACCCTCAAGGGCCAGTGTCTTGGCGGTGCGGTTGGAGCTTTCCAGCGTGTCGTAGAGGAAGATGGGCGCGTCATACTCCCCCACCGCCTCGGCACAGAAGGGGTCGCCCCCCGCCAGCCGATAGCCCCGCCGGGGGGCAGCTTCCAGCGCATAGCCCTGCGCCGCCAGCGCGGCGGCGGCCTTGTGGACGGCGGCGCGGCTCACGCCCAGCTGCCGGGCCAGCTGCTGGCCCGAGATGCACTCGCCCTGCGCGGCGGAAAGGGCCGCCAAGAGGGCCTGTTTTGTGGCAGAGGCCATCGGGTCTCCTCCTTTTTGGTGTGTAATAAGAGCATTCTACCACATTTTCAAAAATTTTCCCACGATTTTGCAGGTTTTTGCCCCGCTGTCTCGTATGGATAGACAGAGCGCTTGAAACGCGGGGCAGAAAGGAGGCGGAGCACAGCCCTTGAACACACTGGAATTTGACCAGCTGGTGCAGAAGTACCAGTCCCTCGTCTACACCATCTGCCACCAGCTGGTGCCGGACGAGGGCGATGCGCAGGACCTGACGCAGGAGACCTTCCTCGCCGCGTGGCGGAACATGAGCCGCTGTCCTGTCGGGTACGAGAAGCAGTGGCTGGCCCGCATCGCCTCCAACAAAGCGAAGGACTACCTGCGCAGCGCATGGGCGCGCCGGATGAACATCCCCGGCGACGCTGTCCTTGCGCTGGAGGGCGCACCGCCCGGCAGCGAGCCGGAAACGCAGCTGCTGGAAGCGCTGGGCGAGGAAGAGCTGACCCAGCGCATCCTCGACCTGCGGGAACCCTATAAGACGCCCTGCCGCCTCGTGCTGCTGGAGCAGCACACCGCCGCCGAAGCCGCCCGGCTCTGCGGCAGGCCCCAGAAAACCGTGGAGGCGCAGGTCTACCGGGCCAAAAAGATGCTGGCCGCACAGCTGAGCGCAGCCGGAAAGGAGGGCATTTAAATGGAATCGTTCCGGAATGACGGCTGTCTGAGCGACGAAGGGCTGCACGCCCTCATCGCCGGACAGCTGGATGAGCTGGGGCGGCTGGAAGCCGCCGAACATCTCGCCTACTGCGACAAATGCACCGACCGCTACACTGCACTGCTGACTGCGGACGCTCTCTCCGACCCGCCCCGCAGCGTCCGCCGGACGGTGATGGGCACCATCTGGGTGCGGCTGATGCAGAGCACCTGCGGCCGGGCTGCGGTGGCGGGCGTCGCCGCTGTGCTGGCGCTGACCATCTGGCGCACCGGTGCGCTGACCTTCGTCACCGACCACAGCCGCGACCTGCAGGCCCTCCTGCCCGCCGTTCAGGTCACTCTGCCGGAAAAGCAGCCCCCGAAGCTCCTGCCGGAGAAGCTGGGCAGGCCGGTGGACTCCCGCCCCGGAGAGAACTTCTACACCCGCGTTTCCTCTGCGCTGGAAAGCCTGCTGAACGCGGCCGAAAACATCAAGTAAGGAGACCGTTATGCTGAAAAATGGATTTTTGACCTTCTGCTGCGCCTTCGTCCCCGGCGCAGGCCAGATGTATCAGGGCTATATGAAGCGGGGCCTCTCCCTCATCCTTACAGCCTGCTGCATCGGGATGGTGAGCTCACTGCTCAACCCGGTACTGCTCCTGCTTGTGGTGGTGTGGATGTACAGCTTCTTTGACACCTTCAACCTCCGGGCGCAGATCCTCGCGGACACCGCGCCGGAGGACGACTACCTCATCCACTTCGACCCCCGCGACAGACGGCTGGCCCGGGCTCTGCTGGACAGCCACAAGCTGGTGGGCTGGCTGCTCATCGCCTTCGGTGCGCTCATCGCCTACCAGAACCTCATCATGAACACTCTCGGCGACCTCGTCTACCGCTGGGGCCACTCCTCCCCCGTTTTCCGCGCCCTCTATCTCGTCATGGACAGCCTGCCGGATGTGGTGGTCTGTGTGGTCCTCATCGTTTGCGGCGTCTGGCTGGTGAAAGGCCCCCATCCGGCCAAAAAGCCGGATGCTTCCAAGGATGTCCCCGAGGATGCCGACTTCTGCGAATACCACGCCGATGAGGCCGACCATCCGGAAAAAGCCCCGCTGCGCTCCTTCCCGGTCGTGAACGAAAACGAGGTGACGGATGATGGAACAGAACACGACGAATAAGCCCCTGCGCCGGGTGGGCACCCTGACGCTGGGCGTTTGCCTCATCGCGGCGGGCGTGCTCTTCCTGCTGGCCCGCTTCCTGCCCGGCCTGCCGTGGCTGGTCATCTGGCAGGTACTTCCGGCGGCGGGACTCATCCTGCTGGGGTGTGAGGTGCTCTACTACTCGGCCCGGCCCGGCGCGTGCCGGTGCGACTTCGGCTCGGTGGTGCTCTGCCTGCTGCTGATGGGCGGGTGCTTCGGCATCTCGACCCTCATGCTGCTGGCCCAGATGCTGGGCCGCGGCTACACTATCCACCTGTGAATACAAGAAAGCCTGTGCAGCTCTCCCGCCCCGGGAGGGTCTGCACAGGCTTTTTTCGTTTGAAGGGAGGGGCTTACTGCACGCCGGTCAGCTCAGCCAGCTTGTGGTAGATCTCGGTGTTGTCAAAGACGCCGCGGAACTTCTCCGCGCCAACGCCCAGCGCATAGATGTTGACGGAAGCGCCGGTGTGGGCATAGGTGGTGTGGTCCATGCCGGACTTGTGGTTGATGGTGTGGCAGACGGCCATGCTGAAGGGGATGTAGGTGCCGTACAGCTCATAATCCTGCTGGCTCATCTCCTTCTGGGAGGCAGCGCCGACTTCCAGCGTCCGCTCGTAGGCTTTGCGCAGATTCTCCACCTCGTAGTCGGTCAGCAGCAGCTTGCCTGCACTGGCAGCATCGGGGTCGGTGGGCAGGGTCAGGCCGAAGTTTGCCTTCACGTCGGCCATGGCGGCCTCGAAGGGAGTCTTGTTGGCGATGTAGCCCTTCACATAGGTGGAGTCGAACTTGGCGTAGGACATCTTCTGGTGGGTGAGGTTGGTCAGGAAGGTGTCGTAGTTGGTGGTCTTGTAGCCGATGGCCATGCCGCCCGTCTCGTGGTCGGCGGTGACGAGGATGAGGGTGTCGTTGGGGTGGGCGTTGTAGAAGTCCACAGCGGCCTGCACGGCGTTGCTCATCTCCAGCACATCGTGGATGGAAGCGGCGGCATCGTTGGCATGGCAGGCCCAGTCGATCTTGCCGGACTCGGTCATCAGGAAGAAGCCCTTCTTGTTGTCCAGCAGCTCGATGCCCTTCCTGACGTAGTCGGTCAGCTGCCACTCTCCTGCGGCGGCGTCCATGGCGTAGTTCATGGCCTTGCCGTCGGCCAGTGCCTCCGCGATGATGAGGGTCTTGCCTGCACCGGCCTTGAGGGCGGCGGCGTCTGCCTGACGGGTGACGACGTTGTAGCCGTTCTGGGCAGCGATCTCGTGGTTGTTGGGGCCGGTGCCGTCGCCGTTCACCTTCTGGAACTCACCGCCTGCGAAGTATTCGAAGCCGGAGGCGGCCAGCTCTTTGCCGATGGCGTAGTAATTCTTGCGGGTCTTCTGGTGTGCGTAGAAGGCAGCAGGGGTGGCGTGGTCGATGTTGACGGAGGAGACGACGCCCACCTTGTAGTTCTTCTGGGCGTGGAGCTTCTCGGCAATGGTCTCATAGGGCACATCGCGGGTCCAGGGACACATATTGATGACGCCGCTCTCGGTCTTATGGCCGGTGGCGATGGAGGTAGCAGTGGAAGCGGAGTCGGGGCAGAAGGAGGTGCTGTCGTAGGTGGTCACGCTGCCCACCTCGGGGAACTGGGTGAAGCTCAGCTCGCCTTCAGTGACGGCGCCGTTGTTCTCCACCGTGCCCTTGTAGAAGCGGGCAGACTGGATCTGGGCCGTGCCCATGCCGTCGCCGATGAAGAGGAAGACATACTTGGGCTTGCCGCCGAAGATGCCCAGCAGGCCGTTCTCCTCCTCTGCTGCCTTGTCCACGTTGGGTGCAGCGGCATGGGCGGCTGCGGGAGCAGCAGCCAGCATACCGGCGGCAGACGCAAAAGCACCAGCCTTCAAAAAGCTGCGGCGGGACATTTTATTCTCTTTCATACCTGAAAGTCCTCTCTTTCCATGAGCCTCACAGGCTCGCTCTCTCTTTTTTGATCCTTGGGAACGGCCTTATTTTACCGCCCACGCCCCCGGCCTCGAAACCATGCCGGCGCAAAATCGGTGTAAAACCCCGGCGTCGGCTGGGGACTTTGTGTAAAAAAGAGGACTGTCCGGAGCAAAAAGCGCCCCTCCGCTTTACCGGAGAGGCGCTTTTGTATATCACAGGTCAATTATGCGTTGAACTTTTCCTCGTTCAGCAGGCCCTCGCTCTTGGCCACGCAGATGCTGGCGACTGCGTCGCCCACCACGTTCAGGGAGGTGACGAGCATCTCGATGGGGCGGTTGATGGCGAGGATGAGGGAGTAGGCCAGCAGGGCGCTGTCGTTGACGAAGCCCGCGCCGGACAGGATGGTGAAGAGGATGACGGCCCCTGCGCCGGGAGCGGCAGGGGTGCCCACCGAGGCCAGCAGAGCCAGCAGGGCCACCACGACCAGCTGGGCGGGCGTGACGGTGTATCCGGCGCAGCCCGCGATAAAGACGGTGGCGACCACCTGCATGATGGCAGTGCCGTCCATGTTGATGGTCATGCCCAGCGGCAGGACGAAGGAGGCGATGGACTCATCGATGCCGAAGTCCTCGGTGCAGACCTTGATGTTCAGGGGAAGGGTCGCCGCGCTGGAGGAGGTGGAGAAGCCAAAAACGGCCACATTGGCGATCTTCTTGATGAAGGTGATGGGGTTCTGCTTCGCGCCCAGCGCCACCACCAAAGGGTAGGCCACCAGCAGGAAGACCAAGAGCAGAGCCACCGTGACTACCACGTACACCAGCGCAGGCTTGAGATAGTCGATGCCGTAGATGGCGAAGGTGCGGGTCAGCAGCACGAAGACAGCGAAGGGGGCGAAGGTCGTGACCACGAAGTTGAGGAAGACCACCACCACATCGTTCACCTCGCCCAGCAGGCGGCGGAGGGTGGCCGTGCGGCTCTCACCCAGCACATTCATGCTCAGACCCACGGCCACGGCGAGGAAGACGGAGGAGAGCACCGCGTTGTTGCTGCCGAACGCCGTGACGATGTTGGAGGGGATGACGTTCAGCACCACGTTCAAGGGGTTGGAGCCGGTGGAGCCGGCGGCCTCGGTCAGGCCCTCGATGTGGGTGTTGAACAGGCCCATGGAATAGGTGGCATAGCCCACGCAGCCGGCCAGTGCCAGCGCCATAAAGGAGCACAGCAGGAACCAGAAGAGGGTCTTGGCCGAGATGCGGCCCATGGTGCGGGTGTCGGCGATGCTGCCGATGGCCAGCGCGATGGAGGTGAACACCATCGGGATGATGACCAGCTGCAGTGCCTTGATGAAGAGCTGGCCAATGATATAGAACAGGCCCAGTGCACGTTCTGCGCCCTCGGTGGTGATGTCCTGAAAGAGCAGGTCGTTGATGGTCTGCCAGATGCCGCTGTTGCCGGAAGCAACGAGCTTCTCACGCAGCATCATAAAGGCAAAGCCTGCCGCAAGGCCGCAGACCAGAGATACTGCCATCCTTTTCGCCAGGAGCGAGCCGCTGTTTTTATTTTTTTTCATACGATTTTCCTCACTTTTTTCCGTTTCCCAGTGTGTTTCGGTCGCATTCGGTCTATCTTACCACGACACACTGTTGGATGCAAGGGAAAAATCGTCTTTTCAGGCGATTTTTTCTGAAAAGTATGACGTATGAAAAATCAGTGTAAAAATTACGTTCAGGATAAAGAAACAACCTCTCCGTCACGCCTACGGCGTGACGGAGAGGTTGTTTCTTATGTAAGGTCTTCCCCCAGCTCCACGGCCTCCAGCACCCGGATGCCTTCGGCCTCGAAAGCGGCGCGCAGGGCCTCGGCAAAGCCGGGGCGGGGCACCTTGTTCTTGATGCAGAGGGTGATGACCCCGTGCAGGCTGGTGGCTTCCAGACCGATGGATGCGCCGTCCGCGGGCACCCACGTCTGGAAATCTTCGATGTACCGGGTCAGCTCCGGGCTGGACGGCCTGAAGGGGTCGCCCAGATAGCTCACCCAGAAGTCGGCCGGAAAGCCGCTGATGTATTCGCCCATCTGGAAGATGCGCTTCTTGATGCTGAGGCTGGCCTTCTGCTGGTAGACTCGGTAGACCCAGCCCATCTGCTCGGCGATGCGGAAAATTTTCTTCTCCGGGGCGAGGTTCGCCTTCAGGTCCGCGTCTACGCCCACAGCCACCTCGGCCAGCGGGGCATCTGCCGTCAGCGGCAGCCTGCGCTGGAAGGAGGCCACGCAGTTGTAGAGGGCGTTCGGCGCACCCAGCGCGTCGCGGGCGTCTGTCGAGTAGCTGTAGAGCACCTCGTCCTTGTCCAGATACGCCCGCACCGCCTTACAGAGCAGAGCCGTAAGGGTGCTGAAGGGCTTGACGCCGCAGCGGAGGGCGGCGTCCACAAGCCCCGCCTTTTCCAGCCGGACGCGGCAGCAGGTGGGCGTCTCTTCAAAGGTCTGCACCACGGGGCGCTGCATATCGTTGGCCACCTGACTCTCGGGGTACTTTGCAAGGATGTCCTCGATGTCGTAGGGCGGGTCGGTCACGAGGGCACGGCCCTCAAAGGCCGTGCCGTACCGCAGGTTGCAGTAGAACTGCAGCACCATGGTCATAAAGGGTGCTATGCCCCGGCCATCGGCCATGAAGTGGAACCAGTCAAAGCAGACGACTTTCCCCTCATAGCTCAGGGCAACAGTAAAGCCGTTCTCGTCCGGAAATTCGGGCTTTGCACTGCCCTGCCGCACCGGGCAGGGGGCGTCCGACGGTTCGAGGTGGAGCAGCTTTTTCTCCCACACCGGCTTCTGGAAATAGTAGGGTGCCTTTGCCCGGGCCGCATCCAGAGCCTGCTGCAAAAGCGCACCGTCCACGGCATCTTTCAGCGTGACCTGATAGCGGCAGTTGACCATGTTTTCGCGGTAATAGTAAACGATACCCTGAAAAACAGAGCGCTGTTCGGCATCCATTCCTTATTCCCCCGCGTGTGCGGCCAGATAGTCGGCCAAATCGCTGACGGTGACGAAGTTGCGCAGCTCCTTTTCGGGGATGCGCAGGCCGAAAGTCTCCTCCAGGTCGGCGACGACGGTCAGGATCTCCATGGACGACAGGTCCAGATCGTCCATCAAGACGCTGTTCTCGTTGACATCATCGGGGGAAATTTCTGCAACATCTTCCAGAATTGCAAGGATCTGGGACACGATCTCGGTTCTTTCCATAGTTTGAATCTTCCTTTCGTAATTCCATTAAAGGCGGCTGCGGCTCTTTTCCAGTATTCCGCAGCCTGCCCGGTTTATTCTTACTTGCGCAGCAGCTTGCCGGTGCCGGTGCGGGGCAGAGGCTCGGTGCTGAACTCCACGGCGCTCATCCGCTTGTAGAGCGGCAGGGTGCGGTTGGTCTCGGTGATGAAGTCGCGGACGGTCTGCTGGTCGGCCTCGCCGCAGTAGATGACGGCACAGATTTTCTTGCCCTTCTCCCTGACGATGCATTCCTTGACGGCCTCGCACTTGGACAGCAGATTTTCCAGTTCTTCGGGGCTGACGTTCTCACCGTTGTCGAGGATGATGATATTCTTCTTGCGTCCGGTGATGTAATAGAAGCCGTCCTCATCCACACGGGCCAGATCTCCGGTGTGGAACCAGCCGTCGGCGTCGAGGACTTCTGCGGTGGCCTCGGGGTCCTTGTAATAGCCCAGCATGACGCAGCCGCCGCGGATGCAAATTTCGCCCGTCTCGTCCAGCTTGTACTCGGCGTGGTCGTCGGGCTTGCCCACGGCGCGGATGTGCTTTTCGTCCTGCTCGTAGTTGATGATGCCGTCGCCGCAGGTCTCGGTCATGCCGTACACCTGAGTGATCATCATGCCCTGCTGTGCCAGCTCGGCCAGCATGGCGCCGTCAAACATGGCAGAGGAGCCGCAGGGGTTCCAGACGCCGTTCAGGCGGGCGCGGCGGCCCCGCTTGACGTCTTTGTAGATGGCCTCCATCAGCATGGGAGCCACAGCGATGGCATCGCTGTGCATCAGGCCGAGGTCGCGGTAGAAGTCGCGGATGTCGGCGGAGAGGTTCAGCGCCCAGCCCTTGCAGGCCCAAACGAAGAGGCAGATGAACGTACCCAGATGGAACAGGGGCAGGATGGCGAAGTTGCTCAGGACGTCGTTTTTGTCCTCGGGCATATGCTCGTGCTTATAGTCCAGCATGGCGTCGCCGAATTTGACCTGGCACTCCACAGTGGTAAAAAAGTTGCGCTCCGAGAGCATGACGGCCTTGCTGCGGCCGGTGGTGCCGGAAGTGAACATCAGCACCATCAAATCATCATGGCCCACGCAGTCAACAAGCTCTGCAGGCGCGCTGTCCTTGAAGGCGTCCATCGGGCGGAGTTTATCGCCGTAGGCGGCCTCGATGTCGGGGCGGCAGCCATAGTCGATGCCGTCGTTGACGATGAGGGAAGGCTCGACAAGGCCCAGCTCATATTCCAGCTCGGGCCAGGTCTTTTTCTGGTTGATGGTCACGACGACGGCCCCGGCGAGGATCGCGCCGAAGCTGTTGACACCGTACTCATAGCAGTTGCGGCTCATGATGCCGACACGCTTGCCCTTGATGTCGGGGATATTCTCCTTAAAATAAGTAACGGCCCTGCGGATGTCCTGCACATACTGGGCGTAGGTCTTTTCCACCACAGTCTTGCCATCGGCGGCCACATAGCGGAAAGCCACCCGGTCGGGGTACTGCTTCGCCATGACGTCCGTGATGAGCTCATATACAGTATTTATCATTTTTGTCGCTCCTTGCTGTTTTTCTTTATTGCAGCGAAACGCCGGCAGCTGACATTTTCTGCCTCAACGTAATAATACCTGTTTCGGCAAAGAAATGCAACTACGCGGCGTGTCCTTTTTCGCTGTTTTATTGTTTACTTGCGCAGCAGCTTGCCCAGAGCGTTGCGGGGCAGGGGCTCAGCGGTGAACTCCACAGCACTGATGCGCTTATAGAGCGGCAGGCTGCGGTTGGTCTCGGTGACGAAGGCCCGGACCTCTTCCTGCTTATCCTCAGGGCAGTAGACGACGGCACAAATTTTCTGGCCCTTCTCCTTCACGATGCACTCGGTGATGGCCGGGCAGAGGGCCAGCTTCTTTTCCAGCTCTTCGGGGCTGACGTTCTCGCCGCTGGCGAGGATGATAAGGTTCTTCTTGCGGCCGGTGATGTAATAGAAGCCTTCCTCATCCATCCGGGCCAGGTCGCCGGTGTGGAACCAGCCGTCGGCGTCGATGACCTCTGCCGTGGCCTCGGGGTCCTTGTAGTAGCCCAGCATCACGCAGTCGCCCTTGATGCAGATCTCGCCGGTCTCGTCCAGCTTATACTGAACGTGGTCGTCGGGCTTGCCCACGGCACTCATGTGCTTTTCGACCTGCGTGAAGTTCAGGATGCCGTCGCCGAAGGTCTCGGTCATACCGTAGCACTGGTTGATGACGAAGCCGTTCTGGGCCAGCTCCAGCAGCATCTTGGGGTCGAGGGCCGCAGAGGAGCAGCACAGGTCCCACAGGCCGTTGAGGCGGCTGACGCGGCCCCGCTTGAAGTCGTTGTAGATGGTCTCCACCAGCATGGGGGCCGAGGCCATGATGTCGCTGTGCATCAGGCCGAGGTCGCGGTAGAAGTCGCGGATGTCGCTGCAGAGGTTCAGTGCCCAGCCGGCGGGCGGGTAGGACATGACGCAGACGAAGCAGGCCATGTGGAAGAGGGGCAGCAGGGTCATGTGGCTCAGCGGCAGCTTCTGACCCTCCGGCAGACGGGACGTGATCCAGTTCTCGGCCCGGGCACCGTAGGTGCAGAGGCTGGTGCACATATTCCGCTCCGAGAGCATGACGCCCTTGCTGCGGCCGGTGGTGCCGGAGGTGAACATCAGCATCATCAGGTCATCGTGGCCGATGCAGTTGGTCAGCTCACCGGGGGCAGTGTTCCGATAGCAGTCCATCGGACGGAGCTTCGGGCCGTAGGCGGCTTCCAGCTCGGCACGGCAGCCGTAGTCGATGCCGTCGTTCAGGATGAGGGCCGGTTCCACAAGACCCAGCTCATATTCCAGCTCCTCCCACATCTTTTTCTGGTTGAGGGTCACGAGGACGCCCCCTGCAAGGATGATGCCGAAGGATGCCACACAGTACTCGTAGCTGTTCCGGCTCAGCAGCGCAACACGCTGACCCTTGATGCCGGGCACTTCTGCCTTGAGGTAGGCAGTCATCCGACGGATGTCCTGCGCGTACTCGCGGTACTTCTTTTCCACGACGGTCTTGCCGTCGGCGGCCACATAGCGGATAGCCACATTGTCGGGGAATTCCTGCTCCATGCAGCGGGTCACCATATCATATATGCCTGCGGGGACTTTGATCTCTTCAGCCATTGGTCTTACTCCTTTTTTGTTCGCAAGAAAAATAAACAGCACCATTTCGTTCCAGAATCTCCGCATTTCTGGCAGACAGAGGAAAGTTCTGGTTCGATTCCTCTCGGCAACAGTATACCGCATATGCGCCGCAAACGCAAGATTTCATTGCACAAATATGCAATTTAAACTTGCGCTCAACTTGTGCAACCGGATGTAAATCCTTCCTTTTGTTGCGACGGGACAAAAGCTGTGATACACTTTTTTCGTCAGGACGAAACTTTGCCCGGAAGCTTCGTCCCCTGCAAATTGACAGAAGACCCAAAAAGCATTATACTGTTTATATCATTTGGCAAAAAAGCTCCCCGTCGAGCTTCATATTTTTATCTATCGCGCCCAAAACACGGCCTTTCAGGGCCTCCGGGACAGGCGGCGCATTACAAGGAGGACCCCCTTTATGGAAGGCACCAAGCCCCGCACCGTAAGCAGCCTTGGCATGTTCGACCTGCTGAAAGGCATCGGAATGCTGGCCATCGTCTTTGCCCACACGGCAGAGCTTTACCCCCTCGGCACCGGCGACGTCACCCCCTTCGCCTTTGCACTCTTCGCCTACCGCGAAGCACTGATGGCCGCCTTCTTCATCGCCAGCGGCTACGGCTTCCGCAAGCGCTCCATCCACAAATGCATCGAGCAGCAGGTCAAGACCCTGCTCAAGCCTTACCTTTATACGGCAGCGGCCACCACCGTGCTCCACTGCCTCATCCACCACGCAGCCTTCGGCTCGTGGCCCAACGCCATCACCCAGTCGGGCAAGGTGCTGGGCGGCTTCCTGCTGGGGCTGCCCCACACGGCCTCTTACTTCGGGCAGGAGTTCTTCTCCTGTGGGCCGATGTGGTATCTGGTGGCCCTGATGCTGGCGTGGATCCTTCTCGATGTCCTTCTCGACATCTTCCCCGAGCGGTACATAACCCCGGCCGTCATCGGCGTCACCCTGCTGGGCTGGGGCATCACGCTGGTGTGGGAGGCCCCCTTCTGCATCGCGCAGGGCATGGTATCGCTGCCCTACCTCTACATCGGCTATCTGGCCAAGAAGCGCCGCCTGTTTGAGACGCCCCTTTCCGGCCGGGCCAGAGCCGGGCTGATCGCGGCGGCGCTGGGCGTCGTGGCAGGCGTCCTGCTGACCCAGAGCACCGACTGCGTCTCGCTGGGCGAGTGGACGATGGGGCCTGTGAGCATCTTTCTGGACGGCGCAGTGGGCTACGGCATCATCCGGCTCTTCCTGAAATTGCAGCGCCGGGTGGACGGCCCCATCTCCCACGCCATCGAGTGGGTGGGGCGGCGCTCGCTCTTCATCTTCTGCATCCACACCGTGGAGCTGACGGCTATCCCATGGTATCTGATGGCGGCGAAATACGCCGACCGTCCGGTGCAGGGGATGCTTTTGCAGTTCGTGCTCTCGCTGGCGTCCATCTTCGCCATCACCGAGCTTCTGATGCGGCGGAAAGAGCTGGGCCGGAAGCTCCGGGGCGGCAAGACTGCGGACAAGCCCCGGCGGCGGGACAAGAGCCGCCATTATGCGGCAAAGCACTAACGATACAGCGCTTTGGTATCCGGCCCTTTTTCAGGGCAGACTATATTAGTTCGATGCATGGGCTTGCAGCGAGGGTTGTACGCCTTGCGATAAATTTGAGGAGGCCCCGGTAATGATGAACGATACTCCTGAAGCGGCTCTGCGCAGCCGCATTGCGGATCTGGAACAGCAGCTCAGGCTTGCGGATGAGGGTACCTCGCGGCTGGCCCAGCGCTGCCTTGAGCTGGAAAAGCAGCTGCAGACCTTCTACGCCACCCACCCCCAGAAAGAGATGCAGGCCGACTCACCTGCGCTGGTGCAGCCGCTGCTCTACTTCGATGCCGGCTTCGGCTTTTCCCAAAGGGACACCGTCAAAGCCCCGGACTACGAATACGACGAGATGAACGGGATGGTGACGGCCACCTTCGAGCTGCCCGAGGCCGCCGTCAATCTCCGCTTCGACCCGGGCGAGCTGCCCTGCTGCATCACCAATTTCGTCTTTTCGGATGACCGCATCCTCTGCCGCCCGGTGAACGGCGTACCGCTCCACGGCGACGGCATCCTTTTCCTGAACGACGACCCCAACTTCATGCTGGAAGGGATGAACCGCTTCCCCGCCGGGATGAAGCTGGGCGTGAGCTACGGCTATTTCCCGCTGGAGGCGCTGGCAGGCGACCCGCTCTTCGCCGCAGTGCTGGAGGGCGTGCAGTATTTCCAGAAGACCCGCGTCTGTGAGCAGAAGCATCTGGATCAGCTGGAAAAGACCTCTTCCGACCAGAAGCAGATCATCGACGCCTTGCAGAAGAACATCTCCGAGCTGCATCAGGCCAACGCCGAGCTGACCGCCCGGAGCCGGGCCTACGAAAACTCGCTGGAAAATGTCCTTTCGTCCAGCAGCTGGAAGCTCACACTGCCCCTCCGCCGTCTGGTGAGCCTGTTCCATCGTGGCAGCTGAGAGGAGGACCGGGATGTACAGCCGTTATACCACCCTGCAGCGGGCACAGCTCGCCAAGCAGGAATATCTTGATACACAGGACGTCTTTCTCGCCGTCTACGCACCGGGGCGGAGGGCCTCGCTGGAAGCCTCCCTGCGCGACCAGCTCCACCGCAAGTTCCTGCTGGCGGAGGACCTTTCCAGCGGGAGTCTGGGCAGCGCCCGCGGCGTGCTGCTGGCGAAAGAAGACCTGAGCCTGATGCCCACGGCTCTCTCCTGCTTTGCGGATGCGCTGCGCAGCGGCGCAGACTACGTCACCAGTGACGCCGTCTTCGGCTATGCAGGTGCCACTGCCCTCTACCACAGCCCCAGCTTTGCGGCCTGCCCGGGCTGCGCCCTCGTCTCCCGGGAGCTGCTGCTGCGCTGTCTGGCCGAGGCCCATGACCCCGAGAACCCCGCCGAGCTGCTGACGCTGGCGGCAAAGCTCAGCCGGAACCACGTCTGTCTCCCGCTGGCGCTGGCCCACTACGAGCGGGACATCTGTGCCGAGGATGTCTGGTCGATGAAGGGGAAGCGGGTGTTCATCATGAGCCACCTGCTGGACATGACCGGCGCCCCCATCGTGCTGGTCAGCGCCGTGCCGGTGCTGCGCAGCATGGGCTACGAGGTGGTCGTCCTCGGCCCGGAGGACAGCGGCTCGATGCCGCTCTTCCTCGAAGCCGGGGCTGTCGTCATCACCCGGCGCGGCTGCGTCCAGTCGCCCCTGCTGTGGGGGCTGGCCCTCTGCGCCGACTTCGTCCTCGCCAACACTGTCGTCGAGGCCCGGGCTGTCCGTGCCTTGAGCGGGGCACGGGTGCCGGTGCTCTGGTGGCTCCACGACGCCTTCGCGGGCTACCCCCATATCGCCCACCAGATCCCCAAAGAGCTGGGAGAGAACATCCGGGTCTATTCCGTCGGCAGCCACGCCGCCAACGCCATGCACTCGGTGCGGCCGGAGTTCAACATCCGGCCTCTCATCTACGGCCTGCCGGACTATGCCTCCGAGAAATTCGCCCACTATGACCTGAGCTATGCGGGCGGGCGTCCCCTTTTCGCCACCGTCGGCTCATTCGAGAACCGGAAGGGGCAGGACATCTTCTGCAAGGCCATCCGGCTGCTGCCGCCGGAGACGATGAAAAAAGCCTCCTTCCTCTTTGTGGGCAAGGCCGCCGAGCCGGAGATGATGGACGCCGTGCGCAGCCTGACGGCGGACTGCCCCGACAACGTCTTCTACGTCAAGCGGTTGACCCGGGACGAGATCAAGAGCCTGATGGCCCAGTGTACCTGCCTCGTCTGCGCCTCCCGCGACGACCCCATGCCTACTTTCGTCACCGAGGGCCTCATCTTCGGCAAGCCCGCCATCGTGTCGGAGCACACCGGCACCGCCGGACTCATCACCGAGGGGGTGGACGGCTTCGTCTACGAGGATGACGACCCCGAAAAGCTGGCGGAGCGTCTGGCATGGGCCATCGACCACCCGGAAAAACTGGCCGCCATGCGGCAGGCCTGCCGCGACCTGTATGAACGCCACTACTCGAAGCAGGCCTTTGCCGATGGCCTGAAGCAGGCGGTCCGGGAGCTTACCGGCGAATCCACTTTATCACTCTGCCAAAATTGAGGCAAAAAATTTGGCATCTTTTCACAAATGCACCTCCGGACTGTGGTATACTCTTCCCAGAGTTTATCCCAGTCCGTTTTTGTTGAAAGGAGTTTCCCCCATGAGTTCGTCCGCCTCCCCCGCCCCTTCCCGCCGGAAGACCCTGCTCTCGCTGGGCGTTCTGGCCCTGCTGACCGGCATCGTGGTGTTCATTTTCCGGGAGCACTGGGCCGAGATCTCCGCTGCACTGGGCCAGCTCACCTTCTGGCAGGGGGTTCTGGCGCTGGCCGTGGGCCTGAGCTATCCGCTGCTGGAGGGCGTCGTCAGCTGGCTCATCGTCCGCAGCCGCCTGCCCCGGTTCTCTCTGTGCCACGGCATCGACAACGCATGGATGGGCACCTTCGGCAATGTGGTGGGCCTCGGCGCGGGGTCTGTCCCCTTCCAGACGTGGTATCTCCACCGCCGAGGTCTGGACATCGGCCCGGGCGTAGGCCTCATGACCCTGCAATATGTCTTTCACAAAACGGCCGTTCTGCTTTACACCACCCTGCTGCTTCTGGCAGGCCGTCCTTGGCTGGCGGCCCACTCGGACGGCGTGCTGCGGTATCTGCCCGCAGCCTACACCGTGGTGGCAGGGGTCATCGTGGGGCTGATCGCCCTCTGCGCCCTGCCGGTGGTGCAGCGTCTGGCCCGGTGGCTGCTGCATTTCCTGCCCGACACAGGCCGCTGGGCCGAGCGCCGGGCCGACTGGCTCCGGCAGCTGGACACCCTGAGCACCGAGAGCCGCCATCTGCTGGCGGACAAAGCCCGCTGCGCCGCCATTCTGGGCGTCCATCTGCTCAAACTCTTTCTGCTCTTCTGCCTGCCGTGGATGGGGCTGCGCTTCATGGGGCTGGACGCCGGGCTGCGCTTCTGGCAGGTGCAGCTCCTCGCCGCGCTGACCCTCTTCGTCTCCAACGCTCTGCCCAACGTGGCGGGCATGGGGTCGGTGGAGACGGCCTTTCTGCTGGTGTACGGCAGCTTCCTCCCCGATGCTTCGTCCATGAGCCTGCTGATGTTCTACCGGCTGGCCAGCTATTACGCCACCTTCGCCGCCAGCGCCGTCGGCTTCGGACTGGCGCAGCGGAGGCTGAACCGCAGCTGACGGTGTGAAGGTTTTATTTCATTTTAGTAACAGTTATCACCTTGTTGTACATTCTGCGCATAAACCTCTTGATTTTTTCAGCGAAATGAGGACGGCAGCACCCAGAGCTTCGAGACCCTGCACTACGAGACCACTCCCATCTCCCTGAAGAGCGTGGACGCAGCCGCAGGCGCTACCCCCATCGCATTCGCTGCTCCTGAGCAGTAAAGATCATCCCACAACAAAGAAAACGGCAGGTGCGACGCACCTGCCGTTTTCCTATTTTATCAAATATCAGCCCTTCAGGGGGACGAAGCCCACGAGGTCCTTCACGACCTCGCCGCCGATGATGAGGCCCGCGACCGACGGCACAAAGGCGTTGGAGCCGGGGACGGAGCGGCGGATGGTACACTTGCGCTGGGTGCCCGGAGGGCAGATGCAGTGTTGCTTGCAGCTGATGGAATCGTCCTCGATGGGGGTCATGGCAGGCTCTTTGGAGTAGACGACCTTCAGGTGCTTGATGCGCCGCTTGCGGCACTCGGTGCGCATGACCTTGGCCAGCGGACAGACGGAGGTCTTGTAGATGTCCGTGACCTCGAAGCGGGTGGGGTCCATCTTGTTGCCTGCACCCATGGAGCAGATGATGGGCACACCGGCCTCCTTGCACTTCATGACCAGAGCGAGCTTGCCGGTGACGGTGTCGATGGCGTCCACAACGTAGTCGAACTGGGTAAAGTCGAAGCTGTCCTGCGTCTCGGGGCCGAAGAAGGTCTTGTAGGTCGTGACCTTGATGTCGGGGTCGATGTCGTGGACCCGCTCTTCCGCCACATCCACTTTATATTTGCCCACAGTCTTGCGGGTGGCGATGATCTGGCGGTTCAGGTTGGTCAGACAGACCTTGTCGTCGTCGATGAGGTCGAGGGCACCCACGCCGCTGCGGGCCAGCGCCTCCACGGTATAGCCGCCCACGCCGCCCACGCCGAATACGGCCACGCGGGAGTTGTGCAGCTTGGTCATTGCCTCCGCGCCCAGCAGCATCTGGGTGCGGGAATATTGGTCTTGCATATACGTTCTCCTTTAGGTTCTACTTTCAACATTCACGGGCTTGCCCTCTCCGTCTTTGTTTCGCAAATCCACCTCTCCCAAAGGGAGAGGCAGGGCCTGACGGTCAGGCTTCAGGCTCTCCCTTTGGGAGAGCTGGCGCAAAGCGCCTGAGAGGGCTAGGCCGCTCCCCTTATCCCTTCGCCACCCGCACGATGGTCCCTCCGCCGAGGACGGTATCCCCCTGATACAGCACGACGGCCTGCCCGGGGGTGGGGGCGCGCTGGGGCTGGTCAAATTCCAGCCGGAAGCCGTCCGGCCCCGCCGGGTAGACGGTGGCGGGCTGCTCGACCTGATGGTAGCGGGTGCGGGCCGTCACCCGCAGCGGCCCGGTCAGCTCCGGGATGGCGATCCAGTTCACCTCGTCGGCGTAGACGATGGTATCGAACAGCTCCGCCTCCGGGCCGACGGTGACGGTGTTGGCCTGCATATCCTTGGCGCAGACGTAGACCGGCGCACCCATGGCAAGGCCCAGCCCCTTCCGCTGGCCGATGGTGTACCGCACCGCGCCGCTGTGGGTGCCCACCTTTTTTCCGCTGACGTCGAGGAAATCGCCCGCCGGATAGTGTTTGCCGGTAAAGTCCTCCATAAAGCGGGCGTAGTCGCCATCGGGCACGAAGCAGATGTCCTGACTGTCGTGCTTGCGGGCGTTGACGAATCCCTGCTCCTCGGCGATGGCGCGCACCTCGCTCTTGTGCAGCCCGCCCAGCGGCAGACGGACGTGAGCCAGCTGCTCCTGCGTGAGGTTGTAGAGCACATAGCTCTGGTCCTTGCCCTCGTCCAGCCCCTTTTTCAGCAGCCAGCGGCCGGTGGCCTCGTCCTGCTCCACCCGGGCGTAGTGGCCCGTGACCACATAGTCCAGCCCGTGGGCCTCGGCCCAGCGGAGCAGATGGTCGAACTTCATATACTTGTTGCAGTCGATGCAGGGATTGGGCGTGCCGCCGGCCTCGTAGACCCGGATGAACTTGTCGATGATCTTCTCCTGAAAATCGGCGGTGAAGTCCAGCACCTCGTAGGGGATGTCCATCGCATAGGCCACCTCGGCGGCGTCCTCAATGTCCCGCTCCGAGCAGCAGGTGTGCAGGCCCTCGGTGTTCACGGCCTCGTTACGGGTGAGGCGCATGGTGACGCCGGTGCAGTCGAAACCGTCCCTCTGCATGAGCCATGCCGCCACCGAGCTGTCCACACCGCCGCTCATGGCGATGAGCGCCCCGGGGCGGCGGGAAGTGTTCTGTGTTTCTGTCATTCTGTTCCTCTTTTTGTTATAACACACTAAAACAGTAGATATATACTACCGCAGCTTCTTTCTCTTGTCAAGACGCAGAAAATCCGGCCGCGAAGGCCAGAAGCTCCGTCTTCTCGTTGGGCAGACGGCCCGTGATGACCTCCTCCAGCAGGGCTTCCAGCACCCGCCGCAGGCCCGGCCCGGGCGCAGCGCCCGCCGCCATCAGGTCGCGGCCATTCACGGCCAGCTGGGAGATGCGGCAGCAGGCCCCCTGCGCCGTCAGCGCTTCGGCCTCGGCCCGCAGGGCATCGAACGACGCTTTTTCTTCCGGCGCAAGGGCCGTCCAGAGGGCCGTCAGCTGCCGCACGGTATGGAGGTCATATTTTCCCAGCAGACGTTTGGCTTGCAAGCACAGATCACACTTATCCAGCGTGTCGGGAGTTTTCTCTCCACACTCACGCACCAGCGCCGTCACTCCATCTATCCTAGCGTTCGAGCACTTCAGGCGTTTGAGCGCTTTCCTCGCTCCCGTCTCACCCAGCGGCAGCAGCAGCGCCGCCCAGCGGGCAGACACCTGCTCCGTCCCCGCCGGAAGGGCATCGATCCGCCTCCGGGCTTTTGTCAGTTCCTCCGGCGGCAGCTCGGGCAGGACGAAAGCCAGCACCTCCGGCTCAAGGTATGCCCCCGGCTGTGGTGCGGCCAGAAGCTTGTTCAGCTCCTCCTCGATGCGCTCTGCCGATACACAGTCGAGGTGGGAGGCCAGCTGCTTTGCCGCCGCCTCGGTGGCTTCGTCGATGGCAAAGCCGAACCGGGCCGCAAAGCGGTAGAGCCGCAGGATGCGCAGGGCGTCCTCCCCGAAGCGGCGCAGCGGCTCACCGACCGCCCGCACCACGCCCCGGGCAAGGTCTTCCCGCCCGCCGAAGGGGTCGCACAAACCCTCCTCGGCGCTGTAGGCCATCGCGTTGATGGTGAAGTCCCGCCGGGCCAGATCCTCCCGGAGGTCGGGCACAAAGGCCACGCTGTCGGGGTGGCGGCCATCGGAATAGCGGCCCTCGGTGCGAAAGGTGGTGATCTCATACAGCTTTCCATCCCGCTTGACGGTGACGGTGCCGTGCTGCAAGCCGGTGGGGATGCACCGGTCTTCTCCGAACAGCTCCATCACCTGCCCGGGGCGGGCAGCAGTGCAGAGATCCCAGTCGTGGGGCGCAAGGCCCAGCAGGCTGTCCCGGACACAGCCGCCCACGGCGTAGGCCCCAAAGCCTGCCCGGTGCAGCTCATCCAGAAGGGCGGCGGCACCGGGTTCCAGAACGATGTTCATTCGCCTTCCTCCTCATACTGAAGCGCAATGCTCTTGCCGTCGAAGCCGCACTCCGCCGCCGGGAAGAGGCTCTGGGCCTGTGCAAGCTCCTCCTCCGGGTCGGTGATCATGGGCGAATAGTGGACGAGCCAGAGCCGTTTTGCACCGGCCTTTGCAGCGAGGGCCGCGCTCTGGCCGAAGGTGCTGTGGCCGTACTGCTTCGCCTGTGCAGCCTGCTCGGGCAGGGCGTAGGTGGCGTCGCAGAGCAGAAGGTCCACCCCCGCTGCGGCCTGCTCCAGTGCGGCGCAGGGAGCCGTGTCCCCCGAAAAGAGGAAGCTCAGACCCTGCCGGGCCGGGCCGAGGACCGATTCCGGCGCTGCTATGCTGCCGTCGGCCAGCGCAACGCTCTGGCCCTGCTGAAGTGCCTTCCACTGCTGCACCGGCACCCCCAGCGCCCGGGCCTTCTCGGGCGAAAAGCGCCCGGCCCGGGGCAGATCGAGGCGGTAGCCCTGACTCGTGACCCGGTGGCGGGTGGGGACAGGCGTCAGCTTTGCCCCCTGCGGCCAGCCGCCGAAGCGCGCCCGGAGCGCCGCCGGGGCGTCCAGCACCTCGGGGCAGACCGGATAGGGCAGCGGCCCGGTCAGCACCCGCAGCGCGGCCCAGACCTCGCCGAGGCCTTTCGGGCCGTACAGCGCCAGCGGGCGGGTACGGCCCTGACAGCCCAGCGTCTGCAGAAGCCCCGGCAGGCCGAAGATGTGGTCGCCGTGGTAGTGGGTCAGGCAGATGGCGTCCAGCTTCATCAGGTTGACCCCGGCCCGGCGGGCGGCGGTCTGGGTGCCCTCGCCGCAGTCGAGCAAAAGGCTGTGCCCCCCGCATTCGGCCACCGCCGCCGTAAGTGCGCGGTCGGGCAGGGGCATGGTGGCCGCCGTGCCCAGCAGTGTAATGGTCAGCATAAGTCTCTCCGTATCTCAAAAATCTTGATGGCTATAGTGTACCACACTCTTCGTCCCGGCACAATCGCACACCGCCGCTCCAGCGGGCATAGGATGGGCCAAACGAGAAAGGGAGGGGTCTTGTATGCGGCGTCAGCGGCCCGGGCATCGTGTTCTATCGTTCCACCATCGGGGGCTTCTGCTCCTTCTGACAGCAGCCGCGGCGGCCCTCTTTCTGCTCTACAGCTGCGCTCCCGGAGTGGTGTACAGCCCCCCGGGTCGGCTGGTGTTCATCCCCCTCGCACAGGTCTCGGGGAGCGTATAGCTCCCTTAAAATCGCTTCGAAACGCAGGCCAGCCGCCCTGCAAGACACAGGGCGGCTGGCCGCTTCTATTATGCAATTCAGGAGAATGGAGGAGAAAATAGCGTTTTCAGGGGGCTTGCTTCCGGGGGACGGAAGAAACGCCGGAGTTATTCGCCGCGGACGGCTGCGAAGCCTGCCTCGAGGTCAGCGATGATGTCGTCGATATGCTCGGTGCCGATGGACAGGCGGATGGTGTTCTGGTAGATCTGCTGCTCGGCCAGCTCCGCGTCGGTCAGCTGGCTGTGGGTGGTGGAAGCCGGATGGATGACCAGACTCTTGACGTCGGCCACATTTGCCAGCAGAGAGAAGACCTTCAGGTTGTCGATGAACTTGAATGCTTCCTCACGGCCGCCCTTGATGTTGAAGGTGAAGATGGAAGCGCCGCCGTTGGGGAAGTACTTCTCATACAGGGCGTGGTCGGGGTGATCCGGCAGAGAGGGGTGGTTGACCTTCTCGACCTGCGGATGGTTGGCAAGGAATTCCACGACCTTCTTGGTGTTCTCCACATGGCGCTCGATGCGCAGGCTCAGGGTCTCGGTACCCTGCAGCAGCAGGAAAGCGTTGAAGGGAGAGATGGTAGCGCCGGTATCACGCAGCAGGATGGCGCGGATGTAGGTGACAAAGGCGGCAGGGCCGGCGGCGTCCGCGAAGGACACGCCGTGGTAGCTGGGGTTGGGGGCAGCGATGTTGCCGTACTTGCCGCTGGCCTTCCAGTCAAACTTGCCGCTGTCCACGATGATGCCGCCCAGCGTGGTGCCGTGGCCGCCGATGAACTTGGTCGCGGAGTGGACGACGATGTCAGCGCCATGCTCGATGGGACGGATCAGGTACGGGGTGCCGAAGGTGTTATCAATGACCAGCGGCAGGCCATGCTTGTGAGCGATGGCTGCGATGGCATCAATATCAGGAATATCACTGTTGGGGTTGCCCAGAGTCTCGAGGTAGACAGCCTTGGTGTTGGGCTGGATCGCGTTCTCGACCTCTTTCAGGTCATGTGCATCCACGAAGGTGGTGGTGACGCCAAACTGGGTCAGGGTGTGCTCCAGCAGGTTGTAGCTGCCGCCGTAGATGGTCTTCTGGGCCACGATGTGGTCGCCGGCCTGCGCCAGCGCCTCGATGGTGTAGGTGATGGCCGCCGCGCCGGAAGCGGTGGCCAGAGCAGCGACGCCGCCCTCGAGCGCCGCGATGCGCTTCTCGAATACGTCCTGCGTGGAGTTGGTCAGACGGCCATAGATGTTTCCGGCGTCGGCCAGACCGAAGCGGTCAGCGGCGTGCTGGCTGTTGCGGAAGACGTAGGAGGTGGTCTGGTAGATGGGGACGGCGCGGGAATCGGTGGCGGGGTCGGCCTGCTCCTGACCAACATGGAGCTGCAGAGTCTCAAACTTATAATCAGACATAGTATTTTCCCTCTCTATTTGTACTCAAAGTATTATTTTTACTCATAAAAATACCCGGCAGCGTGGGGAGTTTCCACCTTTCGTCTGCCGGGCAAAGAAATCGTTCTCCGTTCAGAGCCTTTTGTCTGTCTTGGGCGTCACATTCGCTCGCGCATTCGCGGCATAGAGGGCACCGTACAGCTTTGGCTCAGAGTTTCTTTCTCAACCCGGGCGCTGTACATTCGCCCACAGCGGAAGTTGGCGTGCAGAAGATTTTTCCAGATCAGCGTCATTTGAGTACCCTCCTTTCCGAATCCTCACTCAACCTACAAGGCGTGTGGTTTTGTTGCTTGCATTATATCTTCCTATACCCACATTGTCAATAGGTTTTATCCGATTTCCTTTCAAAAAGTTTTAAAAAGTCATTCTTTTTCGAAAAATGCAAAAAGATTGCATTTTGGTCTTGCATTTCACCCAGAATGCGTGTATACTCTTTCCTGCGCCTAAAATGCAATCAGGTTGCAATTTAGGCAACTGAAGCAAATTTTCGGCGGAACACACCTTCCCTATACTTTATCATCAATCACGAGGTATCACGATGGAACTTTTTCTGGATGTACTGGCCGAGTCTCTGGTGGACACCGCCAAGATGCTCCCCTTTCTATTTTTAGCCTATCTCTTTATTGAATATGTAGAGACCCGCCACGGCGAGCGCATCGAGACTCTGCTGGCCGGCGGCGGACGCTGGGGCGCTGTCCCGGGGGCCGTTCTGGGCTGCGTGCCCCAGTGCGGTTTCTCGGCCATCGCATCCAACTTCTACGCCTCCCGCGTCATCACGCTGGGCACGCTGATGGCCGTCTATCTTGCCACCAGCGACGAGGCCATCCCCCTGCTGGTGTCCATGCCCGCCTACTGGGACAAGCTGGCTCTGCTGATGGTCATTAAGGTCGTCTACGCCATCTTTGTGGGCTTTATGCTGGACTTCGTCCTCCGCAAGGCCCTGCCCCGCAGCCTGCGGGGCGGCTACACCGGCCACGCCGATGAGGTGGACTGCCACGAGGAGCACAGCGATGAGCAGGGCCAGCCCCAGCCCATCTGGAAGGCCGCGCTCCGCCACACCCTCGAGATCTTCGTCTTTATCTTCGCGTTCAGCCTTGTGTTCGGCCTCATCGTCGAGGGCGTGGGCGAGGACGTCTTTGCCGCCGTGCTGGGCCGGATGGGCTTCTTCCAGCCGGTGATGGCCGCGCTGGTGGGTCTCGTGCCCAACTGCGCCGCCAGCGTCCTCCTGACCCAGCTCTATGTCGAGGGTGCGCTCCGCTTCTCGAGCCTCGTGGCCGGTCTGTGCACCGGCGCAGGCGTGGGCCTCGCTGTGCTGTGGCGGGCGAACCCCTCGTGGAAGCAGAACCTCTTCATCACCGGTCTGACGTGGGCCTGCGGCGCAGCTGTGGGCGTGGGCATCCAGATCGTGGTCGCGTTTATCGTCTGAGCTTTCTATTTTTCAGCATCCGCATTTCTTCTCTGAACGGGGGAGTGCGGATGTTTTCTTTTATCGTGAAAAAGAGCCTTTCTCTTCACAGCCTTGCCCTCTCTGTCTTTGCTTCGCATTGCCACAGCCCGGGTTGCGGCACCCAGCATCCGCTTCGTGCTCTGAAAGGCACTTGCGTCTTGCTGGCCGCGGCCCCAACAGCTCTTCCCTGTTTCCGCCACTGGCGGCGGTCAGAGCTGTTGCTCCCAAAGGGAGAGGCTTTTAACGGCATATTCTTGAGACAAATCTCCCATTTTGTGATATACTCAGCTCATACAGAAGTATAGTAAGGAGAACACCATGCAGTACAAGATCCTCGCAAGCGATTATGACAACACCCTCGTCCCCTTCGGTGAGAGCCAGCCCCGCCCGGCGGTGGTCAAGGCCGTGAAGAAGCTTCAGGCCTCCGGGGGAAAGTTCGTGCTGAGCACCGGCCGGGCGTGGTCTGCCATCAACCGGAAAGGCCAGCTGGGCGGCATCCGGTTCGACTACGCCATCACCTGCAACGGTGCCTGTGTCGTGGACCGAAACGGCACCATCGTCGCCGAGCATCCCATGACCAACGAGGAGATGTATGCGCTGGTGGATTTTTGCGAGGATTACAACTACCCGCTGCAATTCAATTTCCGGGACGCATACTATGCTTACTGCGAGTATGAGACGCTCCGCAGCTGTTACACCCAGATGAACAGCGTCGGGCTGGACTGTGTGGACGGCGAAGACCAGGACCGCCACCTCATCGATATGCCCCACGCGGCGTTCTGCCTCTTCCCCGAGGGGGCGCTGGAGCGGTTCAACGAAAAGTACGGCCACCTCGGCCTTCACTTCATGCAGACGGGCGGCCAGCTGCCCGACGGCTCCCACTTCTATGACATCGTGCGGGGCGGGATCGACAAGGGCGCGGGCCTCGCAGACCTCTGCGAGAAGATGGGCCTCTCCCTCGCCGAGGCCGTGGCGGCGGGCGACTCCGCCAATGACGTGGAGATGCTGAAAGCCGCCGGCCTCGGCTGCTGTATGTCCAACGGCACCGACGACGCCAAAGCCGCCGCCGACCGCATCATCGGCGACGTGCGGGAGGACGGTCTTTCCGCCCTCATCGAAGAGCTGTGGTTCGACGGCCCGAGGGCGGAGCCGTCCCGCCGCGACCTCGGCTCTGCGTGGGAGACGATGGAACGATGAGCTTCGCACCGGTCTATTCCGAGAGCAGCCGCGCCCTCATCCTCGGCACATGGCCCAGCCCCAAAAGCCGGGAGATGGCCTTCTACTACGGCCACCCGCAGAACCGCTTCTGGCCCATGATGGCTGCCCTCACCGGCGAGCCTGTCCCCGCCCGGGAGGACATCGAGGCCAAAAAGGGCCTCATCCTCCGCCACGGCCTCGCCCTCTGGGACACGCTGGAAAGCTGCACCATCACCGGCGCGTCGGACGCCTCCATCCGGGACGTCGTGCCCAACGACATTGCCTCTCTCTTAGCCAAAGCGCCCATCGAGGCGGTGTTCTGCAACGGGGCCACGGCCCACCGCATTTATACAAAGTATCTGCTGCCGGTGTCCGGCATCCCGGCAGTCAAGCTGCCCAGCACCAGCCCCGCCAACGCCGCCTGCCGCCCCGAAAAGCTGCGGGAGGTCTGGGGCGCGGCCCTCAAAGATTATATAACCGTTTCGAACCTGTAAATTATTCATGAAACGCTTGCGTTTTATGGAGAAAAGGATTTATTATGGAAGAGTACAAGGGGCAGCCGGCCCCTTCGGGAAAGGAGGACCCCCATGAGCAAAGTGATCCGCACCACAAAACCCAGCGTCCTGCCGTGGTATGCGGCGGCGCTGGTGTTCGCGGTGCTGTGTGCCGTGCTGCCGGTCTATAAGCTGTGGGCACTGCTGGTGGCGCTGGGCTGCGCTGGCGCGGCCTTTGGTGCGGCCCAGAAAGTCTGCCCGCCCCGGGTGGTGGAGCACGAAGTGCCTTTCCACACCGGCAGCGGCGATGTGGATGAGATGCTGGCCGACATCCAGCAGAAGCTGGACGCCCTCCACGCACTGAACGAGGCTCTGCCCGACCCGGAGCTTTCCGCCGCCATGACCCGGATGGAAAAGGCGGGCCGCTCCATCGTGGAGACGGTGGAGGCCAGCCCCGCCAAGGCCAAGCAGGTGCGCCGCTTTGCGAACTACTACCTGCCCGACGCGGTGAATATCCTCGAGCAGTACGCCAGACTCGCCCGTCAGGGCGTGCGGGGCGAGAACGCCGCCGCCATCCGGTCGGAGGTGGAGCACAACGCGGCCTCCATCGCCACCGCATTCGAGAACCAGCTGGATGCGCTGTATGCCGCCGAGAGCATGGATCTCTCGGCAGACCTGACAGTATTGCAGAATATGCTCAAAGGACAAGGGCTGAGTTGAGGCTGGCTTGCCCTCTCAGGCGCTGACGCGCCAGCTCTCCCAAAGGGAGAGCCTTTGGTGGAAACTGATAGTTTACCGGCCCCTCGGAAAGCCTCTCCCTCTGGGAGAGGTGGCAATGCGAAGCATTGACGGAGAGGGCAAGGCCGTGTATCGATTTGGAAAGGAAGGAATCCCCCATGGCTGACAACACGTTCAATTTCGATCTCGACGCACCCGCAGTCCCCACCCTGACCCTCGACCCGGTGGAAGCCCCTGCGGAGGAAAAGCAGCCGGAGCCTGTTGAGGCCCCCGCGCCCGAGCAGCAGGTCAGGCTGACCCCCGAGGAACAGGCGATGGTGGACTCCTTCGCCCAGAAGATCGACATCACCAACAGCCAGCAGGTGCTCCAGTACGGCTCTGCCTGCCAGAAGAAGATCGGCGACTTCTCGGAGGCAGCACTTTCTAAGGTGTCCACCAAAGACCTCGGCGAGGTGGGCGGCATGATCACCGACCTCATCGGCGAGCTGAAGAGCTTCGACGCCGCCGAGGAGGAAAAGGGCATCCTCGGCTTCTTCAAGAAAAAGGGCAGTCAGCTCGACAGCATGAAGACCAAGTACAACAAGGCCGAGACGAATGTCGAGACCATCCAGTCTGCCCTCGAGAAGCATCAGGTGCAGCTGCTCAAGGACATCGCCATGCTGGATAAGATGTACGATCTGAACATGGCCTACTTCAAAGAGCTGAGTATGTATATCCTCGCCGGTAAGAAAAAGCTGGCCGATTTCCGCGCAAACGAGCTGCAGCAGGCCATGGATAAGGCCAAGGCCTCCGGCCAGCCTGAGGATGCGCAGAAAGCCCGCGACCTCGCCGACCAGTGCGAGCGGTTCGAGAAAAAGCTCTATGACCTCGAGCTGACCCGCACCATCAGCTTACAAATGGGACCCCAGATCCGGCTCCTGCAGAACAACAACTCCATGATGGCCGAGAAGATCCAGTCCACCATCGTCAACACCATCCCCCTGTGGAAGAACCAGATGGTGCTGGCGCTGGGTCTGGCACACAGCCAGCAGGCCATGCAGGCCGAGCGTGCCGTCACCGACATGACCAACGAGCTGCTGAAGAAGAACGCCGACGCTCTCAAGATGGGCACCATCGAGACGGCCAAGGAGTCCCAGCGCGGCGTGGTGGACATCGAGACCCTGCAGCAGACCAACAAGAGCCTCATCGAGACGCTGGACGAGCTGAACAAGATCCAGAGCGAGGGCCGCGCAAAGCGTGCCGCTGCCGAGCAGGAGCTCACCCGCATCGAAGACGAGCTGAAACAGAAGATGATGGAGATCCGGAGCTGAAATGGCAAACGCAGATTTTTCCAGACAACAGAATCAACCCACCGGCGGCTTTGACGCTTCCAGCTATCGCGCCGCAGCGCCCGCCGAGGAGGAAGTGCGGCTGACGCCCTTCCAGCAGAAGCTGGCCGGTCTTGAAAAGGCCCTGCCCGCCGCGCTGGGCAGGCAGGCCGTGGCCGTCCTCCTGAGCATCGTGGTGATGCTGGGGTGCTTTGTCGGCTTTGGCGGAGCGAAGGTCCGGGCCAAGTACGCTGCGGCCAAGGGCTGGTTCTCCACCGGCGTGGCCGCAGACGGCGGCTATACCCTGAATGAGGAATTGACCACCCGCCTCAACACCGCCGCCAACATCATCACCACGGCGTCCAATACGCTGGGTGCTGACAGCGCCGAGGTGCAGACGGCTCAGGCCGCGCTGGACTCCTTTTCCGCCTGCCTCGGGGCGGTGCAGTCCGATGGCAAGACCCACGCACTGGACTCTCTGAGCGTCTATACCGGCGGCAGGATGCACATGCTCTACCAGTCGAACGAGGCGCTGGGCACAGCCATCGGCCAGCTCTACGCGAAACTGCAGGAGCAGGCCGCAGACCCCATGAAGATGGGCGCGGTGCAGGGGCAGTACAGCCAGTTCAACAGCGCCCAGACCATCCTCAGCAACCTGCATTATAACGACGCAGTCCAGAGCTATCAAAGCGACGTCGGCGGCTTCCCGGCCAATCTGCTGGGCAGGCTGTTCGGCGTACAGGAGGTGGAACTTTTCGCATGAAGACGATGAAAACGCTCTCCCGCCGGATGGCGGCCCTGTTCCTTGTTGTCGTGGTGGGCCTCACGGCGCTGGCCCCGGCAGCTTCTGCTGCCGCCATCCAGCTGCCCAGCCTGCCGAAGGACAAGTGCGTCGTGGACGACGCCGGTGTCCTGAGCGACAGCACCACCACCGAGCTTGAGACCATCAACGCACAGCTCTCGGCCAGCTGTAACGGTGCACAGATCGGCGTGCTGACCGTGGATTACACCGGCAGCGCCACCACCGAGGACTACGCCACAGCGGCCTTCAACGCTTGGGGCATCGGCAGCGCCAGCAAGAACAACGGCGTGCTCATCCTGCTGGTGATGCAGTCGGCCCAGTACGCCGACGGCGACTACTACCTGACCTATGGCGACGGCTTCCGCAGCACCATGCTGGCCGATCAGGCAAGCACCCTCGTGCAGACGATGGAGGACGACTTCGCCGCCAAGAAGTACGACGCCGCCGTCCTCACCTGCGCCACCAATGTGGCAAACACCATCGCAGAGGTCTATGGCGTCCCCCTGAACGGTGCCACCATTTCTCCCGACGGAAGTGCAGTCCCGAACCCCAGCCATCCGGCACACGCCTCTTTGGGAAACATCATCGGAGGGCTTTTTGAGCTGCTGGCTTATATCATCGTGACCATCGCCCTCTTCTTTGTCTTCATCACCCCCCTCGGCCACTCCTTTGGCTGGTACTGGGGTCCCTTCGGCTGGTTCGGCGCACGGCGGCGCAGAGGCCCCCGTCCTCCGCGCGGCCCTTACGATGACTTCGGCCCCGGCGGCGGTTTCTACGGCGGTCCCCGCGGCCCGAGAGGCCCGCGCGGGCCTCGGCCTCCCCGTGGAGGCGGTTTCGGCGGCTTTGGCGGTATGGGCGGCGGCTCCGGTTTCGGCGGAGCTGGCCGCAGCGGCGGCAGTTTTGGCGGCATGGGCGGCGGCAGCAGCCACGGCGGCGGCGCAGGACGCGGACGCTGAACATTTTTTGATTTTGGATCGAGCCACCAGCGCGGCAGATGCGATTTCGTATCACATCTGCCGCGCTGGTGTTATTTTTTGCCTTTTCCTCCTCCGCCCTTCCATCCTCCCGAAACCATGTCTTTCGGAATCTTATGCAAGACAACTGATATATTTCAATACTTTCTTTAAAAAACTAGGACATTTTTCATCTGCCGTTGAAATTTTGTGAGATTTTTACTATACTTTAGCCATCTTACGGAGCGCACCGCCTGCGAAGGGATGCATCCTTCAACCCGCACGAAGTGTAAGGAGTATTGTATCATGAAAAAAATCACTCGCCGTCAGTTTCTCACCTCTGCCGGTGCGACCTCTGCCGCACTGCTCCTTTCCAGCCTGCCTCATGCAGCAGCCGCAGACGAGAATTGCCTGCGCAAGGTCACTCCTGCTGCTACCAACTCCAACGACCTGTCTTGGGACATGGCCGAAGAGATCCTGACCCACATTTCTGACCCTGTATTCCCTGCCTACACGGTCAATGTTCTGGACTACGGTGCCGTCCCCAACGACGGCAAGCTGGACACCGCAGCCATCCAGCGCGCCATCGACGAGACCAGCGCCCACGGCGGCGGCACGGTCGTCATCCCCTCCGGTGTGTATGACGTCGGCGCCATCACCCTCAAGAGCAACGTCAACCTGCATCTGGAAAGCAAGGACACCATCCTGCGCTTCACCCGGGACATCACCCCGGCCAACTACCCGCTGGTGTTCGCCCACTACGAAGGCTCCAAGCTGTACAACTGGAGCCCGCTGATCTACGCCTATCAGCAGGAGAACATCGCTCTGACCGGCAAGGGCACCCTCGATGGTCAGGCCGACAAGAACAACTGGTGGAACTGGTCCCGTACCGTCAACCCGGACGGCACCATCACCAAGCCCGGCAACAACGACGTCAAGCTGCTGCGCAAGATGACCGACAACGGCACCCCCGCAGAGGAGCGTATCTTCGGCGAAGGCCACTATCTGCGCCCCAACTTCTACCAGCCCATCGAGTGCACCAACGTCCTGATCGAGGGCGTCACCATCGCCAACTCTCCCATGTGGGAGCTGAACCCCGTCCTCTGCACCAACTTCACCGCCCGCGGCGTCACCATCGACACCCACGGCTACAACAACGACGGCTGTGACCCCGAAAACTGCAACTACGTCCTGATCGAGAACTGCTTCTTCAACACCGGCGACGACTGCATCGCCGTCAAGGCCGGCCGCAACCGCGATGGCCGTGAGCTGGGCGAAGCCGGTCATCCCACCCAGAACCTCATCATCCGCAACAACACCTTCGCAGACGGCCACGGCGGCATCGCCTGCGGCAGCGAGATGAGCGGCGGCATCAAGAACCTGTTCGCAGACAACAACACCTTCGACAGCCCCACTCTGAACTACGCCCTGCGCTTCAAGACCAACGCAGAGCGCGGCGGCGCTGTGGAGAACATCTATCTGCGCAACTCCAAGGTCAAATCCGTCGGCAACGCCGTCGTCCACGCCACCATGCTGTACGATGTGGGCCGTGATGGTGATTATCTGCCTCAGTTCAAGAACATCACCATCGAGAACCTGACCAGCAGCGGCGGCGAGTACGGCATCTTCATGGAGGCCTTTGAGGAAGTTCCCATCACCGGTCTGGTGTTCCGCAATGTGAACATCTCCAACGTCGGCACCGACATCCGCGCTCTGAACTGGGAAGACCCCGTTATGGAGAACGTGACCATCAACGGCAAGACCTACCCCCGTCCTGTGGAGACCAAGATCCTCGGCGTTCCCGTCCCGGGCCAGCGCATCGAGGGCAGCTCCACCCTGCTGGGCGGCGAAGATACCGACCTGAGCAGCAAGTGGCTGATCTCGGACAGCGCCGACGGCGATTACCATTTCTTCCGCATCCGCCGCAGCTATGCGGTTCCCTCTTATCTGGCCGGAAAGTACATCAAGTTCGTCTCCACCGACCGGAGCGGCAATCAGGACGCCAGCATCCCCTACAAGGTGCTGCGGAGCGCCGAGATCGCCGGCACCACTAATGATGCCGAGCTGCTGCGCGCTGCCTCCAAGGGTTACATCGACGAGAACGACGCACTCGACCTGAACCGCCCCATCACCAAGCGCGAATGCGCCAAGATGCTGGGCAAGCTGTGGAATCTGACCGCCCCGTCTGCACCGGTCACGATCTCCGACATTCCCGCAAGCGACCCGGATTACGGCGTCATCGCCGCTGTGGTCGAGGCCGGCATGATCGAGCTGAAAGACCCCACCAGCGCCATCGCACAGGGCACTCTGTACAACGCCGGTGTCACCAGCTCTGAAGGTGCAAAGCGCACCGCTTTCCTGCCCGATGCCACCATCGACCGCGACGAGATGGGCCACATCGCTCTGCTGTCCTGCGGCGTGCCCTACAACGAGACGCTGGGCACTCAGCCGAAGTTCGACGACGCCAGCCAGATCGAATCCGTGTACGAGGACAACGTGGGTGCCAGCGCCTACTTCGGCTTTGTCACCGCCAAGACCGGCAACAGCTACCTGCCCAAGGAAAAGACCACTCTGGAAGATCTGATCCGCATCGTGGAGCGCATCTCCGATTTCAACAACAAATAATTTTTTCAGCCTCCTCCTAACTCCTCCCCGCCGGAAGCATCCCGCGTGCTCCCGGCGGGGAGTTTTGTATCACTGCTGAAACGACGCACAAAAAGGGGCTGCTGCACAAGGATAAAACCCGGTGCAACAGCCCCTTTTTCTTGCTTTCTCAGCATAAATTGGTGCTCTAAAAATCAATATGCTTCATCCGGTTCGGTAGGTGCTGCGGTAATATCGCGGTAGAAAGTGGCCCATGCAGCTTCCTCATAGGGGCGCACGAAGAAAAAGCCAATGCTCAATGGGATTGCCAGCAGAAGAACAATGGAAATTGCCATCGCTTCCGAACCGGAGAAATTGTTTAGAAATAGGAAATAGCCGGCATACAGCGGCAGCGCACAGAGCAGCTCCCAGCCAATGAAGCTGAGATCCAGACAAAACAGCCGCCATTTGTTGCCGCCCATGATCCGCCGGGATTCTGTGATTGCTTCATTTGCGGTCAGCGAAGGATGCTCGGCCATGATGTAAGGTGTCATCGCATAGCTGTATATTTTCACGATTCCCGGAATCACCAACAGCAGCGACCAGAGGACGATGTACAGTCCTTGCAGGATCTTCATGCAGAAGCCATCCCACAGACGGTCTTTTTGCGAGAACAGATCCGAGAAGGCCGCATCCTTTCCATCCACAAGGTTCAGATTAAAACGAGCATATCCCAGCTGAACTGCACCGCCCACGATCAGTTGGAGGATCGCCCACAGGCCAATGCCGGCAAGCAGAACAGCAAGCAGCCGACCGCCGTTGGGCTGGGAGAACAGTTCAAAATGGATGTCCGTTCCCTGCTTGGAATTGGATGCGACGCTGTTGGAACTGCTCACAATGGTAGCACCGAGCGCACTGGCGGCAATGCCTGTCAGAACAGCAGTTTTCCATTTTCCGCGCAGGGCATCGAGAGCGAGCATACGATAGTCGGCAGATACTTTCATAAAAGCAACCTCCTGTCTGAAAACGGCAAGGATGTGTGAAAAGGGAGATGATATGCCACTTTAATTTAGATACGTTTGAAGCGTTGAAAAAATTGCGACAGGAATGGAAAAAGCGGATGGTTCGATAGAATCTTTCGTTGATGACACCTTCAAGCGAAAATAACTCTGGCTTTTTTTACTGAGCGGTCATCTTATTTGATGCAGGTAGAGCAGGGGCTGTAGCCTGCGGCCACGGCCTCGTCGTAGCTGGAGAAGAGGATCTGGTTCTTCTCCGCCGGGAGATTCGGGCAGCTGGGCAGGTGGAACTTTTTGCTGTTCACGTTTCCGATGTAGGCCTGCTGGGCGGTGCTGGACGCCGCCGGGTCGGTGGGGTTCAGCTCGGCGTCGGTGGCATAGTGCTCGGTGGCCACCGTGTAGTTCTGGCCGTCGCTGGACACCGTGATGGTTCCCAGAAGGTCGGTGCGGTAGACGTTCACGCCAGCATCCCGCAGGATGCTCAGGGTCTCCTCGTGGGGGTGGCCGTATTTGTTGTTGACCCCGCAGGAGATGATGCCCATTTCGGGCAGGACGGCGTTCAGGAAAACATAGCTCGTAGAGGTGCTGGAACCGTGGTGCCCCACCTGCAAGACGTCCACCTTGAGGTTCGCGCCGCTGGCCACAAGGTCGCGCTCGGCGTCGGCCTCCATATCGCCTGTCAGCAGAAAGCTGGTCGCGCCGTAGTCGATGCGCAGGACGATGGAGGTGTCGTTGGTTTCCTCATACTGGGCCACCGGGCCAAGCATGGTCACGGTGGCGCTGCCCAGCGCCCACTGGGTGCCCACTGCGGGCACCTCGACTTGGAGGTTCTGCTGCTGGGTGTACTTGACAAAATCCTTGAAGCACTTGGTGGAGGCCTCCGTCACGGGGCTGTAGACGTGGTAGGCCGGGAAGTAGGCCAGCGCAGCGGCCAGACCGCCCACATGGTCCTCGTGGGCGTGGGAGCAGAAGACGTATTCCAGCTGCTCGACCCCCTGACTCTGCAAGTAGGAGACGACCAGACTGCCGTCGTCCACATTGCCGCCGTCATAGAGCATGAACTGTCCGTCGCACTCCACCAAGACACTGAGGGCCTGCCCCACATCGATGAAGTGCATCTGGAAGGCGGCGTCCTGTCCGTCGGCCGGGACGGTCTGGGAGGCGGCAGGGTTCGGGATGAGGTCGGCGCTGCCGCCGGGGAGGGCGGAGGAGGTATCACAGCCCACAAGGCCCAGCACAAGGGCTGCTGCAAGCGCAAGCGCCGCAAGCCGGCTCATGAGCTTTCGGGCGGTCACTTTTTCTTTTTTGAAGTTTTCCACGATGCGTTCTCTTTCTGTTGATTACTTTTCGGTTTGTGCGCCGGGGCAGAGTGGGGCGCAAAGCGTGCACCGGGGCTGGGCTGGCGGCCCGCCGGGCTGCTGCCCTGCGGCTTCGCGTTTTTGCTGCCCTTGCCTCTGGGCCGGACGGTATAGGTGCCGTCCCCGTGGATGGTCACGTCTGCGGCCTCCGCTCTGCGGGCCGAGCGCTGGACGGCGATGCGTCCCGCAGCGGGCACCAGCAGGGGGATCAGGTCCTCCCGGTGGGTCATCTTCAGCGCCTTGATGACCTTTTCCGCGTTGCGCGGCTCATAGTACTGGAGCAGGGCACGCTGCAGGGCCTTGCCCTCGGCGGTCTTTTCCACGAACACAGGCTTGAGGGTGTAGGGGTCGAGGCCGGTGTAGAACATACAGGTGCTCACCGTGCCGGGGGTGGGATAGAAATCCTGCACCTGCTCGGGGCGCATATGGTTCTTATAAAGGTACTCTGCCAGATAGACGGCATCCTTGAGGGTGCTGCCCGGGTGGCTGGACATGAGGTAGGGCACGAGGTACTGCTTTTTGCCTGCCTTCTTGCTCAGCTCGTAGAACTTATCCTTGAACTTGTTGAAGGTCTCGATGGGGGGCTTGCCCATGTAGGCGAGGGTGTTGGGGGCGCAGTGCTCGGGCGCGACCTTCAGCTGTCCGGAAACGTGGTACTCCACCAGCTCCTTGAAGAAGGTGTCATCGGGGTCGGCCATCAGGTAGTCAAAGCGGATGCCGCTGCGGATAAAGACCTTCTTGACGCCGGGCAGCTCCCGGACGCGGCGGAGGATCTTCAGATAGTCGCTGTGGTCCACGATCATGTGAGAGCAGGTGGTGGGGGCAAGACAGTGCTTGCCGCCGCTGCACATACCGCGCAGCATCTGCTCCCGGCAGGACGGGAAGCGGAAGTTGGCCGTCGGGCCGCCGACGTCATGGATGTAGCCCTTGAAATCCGGCTCGTGGGTCATCCGCTCCGCCTCGGCCACGATGCTGTCGGCGCTGCGGCTGGTGACGCGCCGCCCCTGATGCAGCTGGATGGCACAGAAGTTGCAGCCGCCGAAGCAGCCGCGGTTCTGGATGATGGAGAACTGCACCTCGCGGATGGCGGGCACGCCGCCCATGGCCTCGTAGATGGGGTGATAGCGGCGGGTGTAGGGCAGGGCGTAGACCTTATCCAGCTCCCAGCGGACGAGGGGCTTGGCGGGGATGTTCTGGACGAGGTACTTTTCGCTCTGCTTCTGGACGATGATATTGCCGCTGACGACATCCTGATTGTCCATCTGGATGCGGCAGGCCTTGGCGTAGGCCACCTTATCGGAGGCCACCTTCTTGAAGCCGGCACACTCCACATACCGCTCGGGCAGGTGGTCGAAGTCGGTCATGTAGCAGGTACCATCCACGTCGGTGATGCTCTCCACCGGCTCTCCTGCCGCCAGACGGCGGGCGATCGCCACGGTCTGGTGCTCGCCCATGCCGAAGCTGATGATGTCCGCACCCGAGTCCTCGGCGATGCTGGGCAGGACGGTGTCCAGCCAGTAGTCGTAATGGGCGAATCGGCGCAGCGAGGCCTCGAGGCCGCCCAGAATGACGGGCAGATCGGGGTAAGCCTGCTTTGCAAGTCTGGTGTAGACGGTGGCGCTGCGGTCGGGCCGTGCGCCGCCCTTGCCGCCGGGGGAGTACTCGTCCTCGGCGCGGGGGATCTTGGCGACCGAGTAATGGCTGACCATGCTGTCTACGTTGCCGCCGCCGATGAAGAAGCCGTACTTCGGCTTTCCGAACCGCTTGAAGTCCTCGCAGTCGGTGTAGCGGGGCTGGGCCAGCACGCCCACCTTGTAGCCCTCGGCTTCCAGCAGGCGGCTGATGATGGCGGTGCCAAAGCTGGGGTGGTCCACATAGGCGTCACCGCCCACCACCACGAAGTCCAGCTGGTCCCATCCCCGGGCCTCCATGTCGGCCCGGCTGATGGGGAGAAATTCGGTGTAATGTTCCATAGTTATCCTTTATCTCTTTTGTTAAACAATACCTGCCCGGCACGCCAGCGGCTTTTCTAACAGGGAAGCTGGCAAAACTGGAAGGCTTTGACTGAGCGGTCATTCATCCGGCTGATTCATCTGCATCTCCAGCCACTGCTGGCGGCTGATGAGGACAGCGCGGGGCTTCGCGCCCTCGTAAGGGCCGATGATGCCTTTTTCTTCCATTTCGTCCATGATGCGGGCGGCGCGGGCGTAGCCCAGCTTGCAGCGGCGCTGCAGAAGGCTCGTAGACGCCTGACCGGCGTCGATGACCACCTCCACAGCCTGCTTGAGCATCGGGTCGCTGCCGCCCTCCTCATCGGAGTCGGCAGAGCCGCTGCCCTTCTTGCCGTCCTGAATGGCGTGTTTTTCCATCGCCTCGATCATGGCCTCGTCGTACTGGACGGTGGCGCTCTTCTTGATGAAGTCCAGCACCCGGCTGATCTCCTCATCCCGCACAAAAGTGCCTTGGATGCGGGTGGGCTTGGGTGCGCCCACCGGCATAAAGAGCATATCACCCATACCCAGCAGCTTTTCGGCACCGGCACCGTCGAGGATGGTGCGGCTGTCCACCTGACTGGACACGGCGAAGGCGATGCGGCTGGGGATGTTGGCTTTGATGAGGCCGGTGATGACGTCCACGCTGGGGCGCTGGGTGGCTACGATGAGGTGCATACCGGCCGCTCGGGCCTTCTGGGCGATGCGGCAGATGGAGTCCTCCACATCCTTGCCGACCACCATCATCAGATCGGCCAGCTCGTCGATGATGATGGCGATGTAGGGCATCTTCTCGAGGTTCGGGTCGTTGGCTGCCAGCTTGTTGAAGGATTTGATGTCGCGGACATTGTTCTCGGCAAAGAGGTGGTAGCGGCGCTCCATCTCCTGCACCGCGCCGCCCAGTGCGCCTGCCGCCTTGCGCGGCTCGGTGACGACGGGCATCAGCAGGTGGGGGATGCCGTTATACTCCGCCAGCTCGACCACCTTAGGGTCGATGAGCAGGAGCTTGACGTCCTCGGGGCTGGAACGGAAGAGCAGGCTCATGATGATGCTGTTGACACAGACCGATTTGCCGCTGCCGGTGCTGCCCGCGATGAGCAGATGGGGCATCTTGCACAGGTCGGCCACCTGCGCCACACCGGCGATGTCCTTGCCCAGCGCGATGCCCAGCGGCGAGGTCATCCGCAGGAAGCTCTGGCTCTCGAAGACGCTGCGGATGTAGACCGGCGTTTTCTTGTGGTTGGGCACCTCGATGCCCACGGCGGGCTTGCCGGGGATGGGGGCCTCCATACGGACATCGGCCACCGCGAGGTTCAGGGCGATGTCGTCCGCCAGCGAGGTGATGCGGCTGATCTTGACGCCCGCCATCGGCTGCACCTCATACCGTGTGACCGACGGGCCGCGGGAAATGTCCAGCACACGGGTGCGGACGCCGAAGCTCTCCAGCGTGTCCACCAGCTTCTGGGCGTTGGCCTTCAGCTCATCCTCCGCGCCGGGGTCGCCCTCGTCGGGAGCACGCTCGAACAGCTCGATGGAGGGGTACTGATACTGGAAGCTCTCTTCCGTCTCGGCCTCCTCTGCGGGGGCCTTCGCGGCCTGTTCCTCCGAGACAGCGGGCTTTTCCATGGCCGCCGCCACCAACGTGTTGAGGTCTTTTTCCTCCACCGGTTCGCTGGTGATGCTGATCCAGCCGTCCTCATCCGGCTCCGAGCGGAAGGCCGCAGCATTCTCGGCACTGACCGGCTGCGGGGCAGCCTCCGGCGCAGGCGTCGGCTCATAGAGCGGGATGCCGAAGGAGAGCGGCGGCTCCGGAGTTTCGGTCTCTTCCACCGGAGCAGCGGGCGTCACGGTCGGCGCGGCAGGCGGTTCCGACTGAGCCGCAAAGAAATCTTCGGCGGCGGTATCCACCGCATCCGGCACGATGGGGGTCACGGTGGCGCGGATGGGTGCACGACGGAGCGGGTCCATCCCAAAGGTCCCGCCGGGGCCGAGGATGATCGGCTCGATGGGTTCGCTGCCGCCCTCGGTGACGGTCGTATGGTCCGGGCCGAGGTCGATGTCAAAGGGGGCGCGGGGCCGGGGCTTTTCCACCTGCACCGGGACAGGCTCGGGCTGAGACGGAGCAGGTTCGGCAGGCGCAGGTGCGGCCGGCCCGCCGCCCTGCATCATCTGATGGCCCCAGTGGAAGACGCCCGCCAGCCAGCCGGGAGGCTGGATGTGGAACGCCGGAGCCTCCGGCTCTTCTTCGCTGTAGTCCTCCTCGTCCTCGGGGAAGTCGTCGTCATACCCATCGTACTCCTCCGCTTCGGCCTCTTCTGCCGCGCGGGCCGCAAGGCGCTCGGCACGGCGGGCGGCGTTCTGCTCGTGGACCGCGAGGCCCTTTTCGTGGACGCTGCCGCCCACATTGCAGAGCCACTGCCAGCACTCGGCGGGCGTAACGTCAAAAATGTACAGGCTGGCGCAGGCCGCCAGCGCCGCCATGACCAAATTGGCGGCAGGTCTGCCGCAGAGCAGCAGGAGCGTCCCGCCCAGCACAGCGCCCAGCGCGCCGCCCGAGAGCCATGCACTCATCCCATTCTGATAGCAGGCGGCGGTCATCTGCGCGGCGGTCTGGTCGGCGGAGATGTCCGAAAAGACGATGACCGTGCCGCTGGCGAAGATGAGGCCCAGCATAAGCTTGGCGATGTGGGGCAGAAGGTCTTCGCCCCGGGTGTAGAGGATGGCCAGATAGCACAGCGCCGCCCCCACCACAAAGCTTCCACAGCCGAACAGGCCGAACAGAACGTCGTGCATCGTGCGCCATGCCGAGCTGCCCGGCACGAAGGCCAGCGCCATAAGCACCAGCCCTGCGAACAGGGTGACAAGCCCCGCTGGCATCCGGTCCTGCGACCGTTTTTTGCGGCGCGAGGCGCTGCCCCGCGCGGAAGTTCTGCGTTTTCTTTTTGCCATGATCCCTAAAACCCGTTCCTTATCCTATATATAGAAGCAGGGCGCGCCCGAGGCGGCTCTGTCGGTGACGATGGAAGAATCCCGATACTATTCGATTCTTTCATTGTACCACGGGAAAAGTCAAATGGCAATTTATTTCCCCTCGATTTCTCGGTAGAGCCATGCCAGCGCATCCGACAGCCCGCCCAGCTCGTCGATGAGCTTTTCCCGCACGGCTTTTCGGCCATCCAGCACGGTACCCACGTCCATGACCAGCTCGCCCGTGCGCATCATCAGCTCAGTGTACCGCTTCTCCGAGATGCCGCTGTGGGACGCCACGAAGCCGGTGATGCGCTCCTGCATCTGCTCGAACCAGCGCATGGTCTGCGGTACGCCCAATATCATGCCGGAATGGCGGACGGGGTGGACCGTCATGGTGGCTGTAGGCACAATGAAGCTCCGCTGGGCGCTGACGGCCAGCGGGATGCCGATGGAGTGGCCCCCGCCCAGCACCACCGCCGCACTGGGCTTCGAGATGCTGGCGATGAGTTCGGCCAGCGCAAGCCCTGCCTCCACATCTCCGCCCACGGTGTTGAGCAGCACCAGCAGCCCCTCGATGGCAGGGTCTTCCTGCACGGCCACCAGCTGGGGGATGACGTGCTCATACTTGGTGGTCTTCTGGCCCTGCGGAGCTTCTACATGGCCCTCCACCTGCCCGATGACAGTCAGACAGTGGATGGCGTGAGCGCCCCGGGTGCGGTAGACGCTGCCCATGTCCTCGATCTGCTCTTTTTCCAATCGCTGCTGCTCCACGGGGATATTTTTCTCTTCCTGTGCCATTCTCTGCGCCCTCCTTTTTGCTTCATTTCAGCTTGTCCGGCATTCCTGTCGGTTATGCTTCGGCAAAGATTTCTTTGCTTTTGCAAAAAATTGCGCCAAAGGATTTGACATTCTCGCTTCACGATGTATACTTTATACTAGAGATAAGATTGTCAAATAAGTATCATTATTGTACGGAAAAGTACACATCTATTCCTTGCCGGAGCGCCCTGCCGCTGCGCACCTCTCCCCCGGCGATCCTGCGGACAAAAAGAAAGGAGAACTCCCTATGAATACTCCCGGCAAAGCTTCCCTGCCCGTCATCAAGCGCCTGCCCAAATACTATCGCTACCTGCGCACCCTGAAAAACGACGGCATCACCAGCATCTCGTCCCGCGAGCTGGCCGCCCAGATGGGCACCACCGCCTCGCAGGTGCGGCAGGACTTCAACTGCATCGGCGATGTGAATGGCCGTCAAGGTATCGGCTATTCGGTAGAGAACCTGCTGAACATCCTTGAGGACCTGCTCTTCGGCAACGGTGACCGTCTGCCCACCATCCTCATCGGCTGCGGCCGTCTGGGCAAGGCCGTGAGCCGCTTTATCACCACCGACACCAACGGCTATAAGCTCATCGCCGCCTTCGACAACGCCCCCGACGAGGTTGGCAAGGAGATCAACGGCATCCAGATCCTCCACATCGATGAGCTGGAGACGTTCTGCGCCGAGCATCACCCCGAGGTGGCCGTCCTCTGTCTGCCCCGCAGCGGCGCAGAGGAGATCAGTGGCCGTCTGGTGGCGCTGGGGATTCAGGGCTTCTGGAACTTCTCCCACTACGACCTGTCGGTGTCCTACCCCAATGTCGTCGTGGAGAACGTCCATCTCGGCGACAGCCTGATGAGCCTCGGCTACCGGCTGCGCAATCAGGACTGAGCCATCTTACTGCAAAATGCCGGCCCTCTCCGTCAGGCTCTGGCTGGGAGGGTCCTTTCATGAGGAGATTTTTTCGACATGGCAAAGCTTTATTTCCGTTACGGCGCAATGAACAGCGGCAAGA
>OBLF01000254.1_pt1 | contig 65336 bp, 64 predicted proteins | sample 1519231 | NCBI WGS metagenome assembly OBLF01 (sample SAMEA2602895, study PRJEB22501) | metagenome
AGCGGATGCTTGCCGACATCAAGGAGGGCAAGATCAAGCGCGTTGTCGTAAAGGATTGTTGTGCGATAATGGGACTAAATCAGAAAGACCTTGAAAATCAAGGGATTCTGGCTTAGTCCCTTCTTTTTTGACCTGAAAGAGGAACAATCGCACTACAATCGGCGCACCGGATCAAAACCGGCTGGCGGTGGCTATGGAGGTACACTGCATAAGCCCTTCCCGTTGCGCTGCCCACAACGAAAGGAGTCCATCATGAAACAGGGAACTTTGGTTTATGACCACGCAACGGATCGGTACGACATTCGCTTTGACCTTGACTGCTACTACGGCGGTCTGCACTGCGGGGAATGCTTCGATGTCATGGTCAGGGGCAAGTGGAAACCCACCCGGATCGAAATGGCTGCGGACTGGTATCTGGTCGGCATCCGCACGGACGATTTGCAGGGATTGAGGGTGAGGATGTGAAGACTTTTCTCAAGGAAGTGCTGCTTCCTCTGCTGATTGCCCTTTGTCTTGCCGCATTCTTCAAGCCGGTCTATATGGCGGACGGCGTATGTGACTACTTCCTGATGTGGCTCTGTGTCGGCTTCCCATTCGGCATCCGCAGGATGTGTCTCTGGCTCGTCCCCTTCGGTTACGGCATATCCGGCACAGTAGGAATCTTCGCACTCAACATCATCATCGGCGGTCTTATCGGAGGACTCGCCCTGATTGTCGGGCTGCTGCTCGGCATCATCCATACCATCCGAGAAATCATCTGAATATCTGAAAAGCTAAGAGGGTTTGTTTCATTCTCCAATTCGGAGCATGAAGCAAACCCTCTTTTTTTGTTGCCCGAAAGCTGGAACAATCTGCCTCTTGCAGATGACGGCGGTGCGGCGAGGAAAGGAGAGAAAACAAAATGAGCTACATGACAGCCGGTAAGCTGCAAGCCTTTGAAGCCCTCATGAAGGAGGTACCCGGCCACAACCACTATGACAGCGGATGCGACGGGATCTGCCCGGAATGTCGGTCGTGCTGTTTCCATCGTCCCTACTGGAAATATCAAACCTGTGTCTTCGAGGAATGTCCCTATTCCCCGGTGAAGCTGTCAACGCTGCGCTGTCAGCCGGTGATGGCAAGGGAGGGATAACCGCATGGCAGTCTATCGCGTCAACAAAAACCGTGGCTACACGGTCATGGCAAATTACCATCTCAGGGATAAAACCCTGTCCCTCAAGGCCGTGGGGCTACTCTCCAAAATGCTGTCCTTCAACGATGGCTGGCAGTTCTCAACGAAAGGTCTTTCGGCGATCTGCAAGGAAGGCCCCGATGCTGTTCTGGCAGCTCTCAGGGAGCTTGAAGTTCACGGCTACCTTATCCGTCACAGGCAACGCGACGCCAAGGGCAGGATGAGCAACACGGTCTTTGAAATTTACGAACAGCCACAACCGGTTTCTCCACACAGGGAAAATCCAGATGTGGATAATCCAGATATGGATAATCCACACATGGAGAACCCACATGGGGAAAATCCCGCACAATTAAATACCAATCAAGTAATTAACAACCAAAGAAATAACTCTCTGAATAAGTATCAATCTATCAATCTTGATGGGATGGACAGGATGGATGAACGGGAGCAATACAGGGAATTGATCCGGGATAACCTTGAGATCGACATCCGCTCTCAGGACAGGCACTATGACCTTGACCGTGTAAACGAAATTGTCGAGATTATGCTGGATGCTATCTGCTCCACAAGCCCCACCATCCGTATCAACGGCGAGGATATGCCGCAGCCGGTGGTCAAGTCGCGCTTCCTCAAGCTGGACAGCGGCCACATTGACTATGTGCTCCAAGCGATGAACGATTGCCCTTCCGACATTCGGAACATCCGGGCATATCTGCTCACGGCGTTATACAACGCTTCGCTGACCATAGACAACTACTATTCAGCCCGCGTGAACTACGATTTTCACGGGAAAGGCTGATGCGTAAGCATTCTTAATCAACTTCAAGGGGGTGAGATGAAAACATGATCCACATTTTACATGGTGTCCCGCCTTAGTGACGGGATTGCCCCGCAAATCTCAGAAAGGAGGTCCCCATGCAGGATGAAGTAAATACCAAAGTTGTTGCGATTGCCATTAAGGGCGGCAAGATCACTGCGGAAGTGTTGAAAAAGGCGCTCGCCAAATTCATCGAGGAAATTGAAAAGGCAGAGAAGCAAGCCTCTCAGCCCAAGACCTATCGGGGCAAGCAGTCCATCAAGCACCTTGTCGAGCAGAACGCCGCAATCAGCAACATTGAAGTGACCGACGGAAACATCAAGTCTTTCGAGCGCACAGCGAACAAGTACGGGATCGACTACGCGCTCAAGAAAGACACCTCTGAGCAGCCGCCGCGCTATCTCGTCTTTTTCAAAGGGCGGGATGTGGATGTGATGACTCAGGCGTTCAAGGAGTTTTCCGCCAAGACGGTCAAGCAGAAAGAAAAACAATCCCTCAAGCAGAAGCTCTCCCGCAGCAGGGAGCAGTCCAAAGCCCAGCACAAGGAGAAGGTCAAGGTCAAGACGAAGGACCGGGGCGTTGAGCTATGAAGAAAAAACTCGACATCAAAAAGCTCGTCCTTCTCAATCTCCCGTATGTGTTCGCCCTCTACTTTGTGGATAAGCTGGCGGCGGTCTTCCGGCTGGCTCCCGGTACGGAGTTTATTGACAAGCTCACCGGCGGCTTTGCCAATTTCGGCGCAGCGTTTGCCAATCCGCTCCCCAGCTTCCACCCGGTAGACCTTCTCATTGGTGTGGCAGGAGGCGCATTGCTCAAGCTGGCCGTCTACATCAAAGGCAAAAACCGCAAGAAATTCCGCCAAGGGGAGGAATACGGGTCAGCGCGTTGGGGACGACCGGAAGACATCCGGCCTTACATGGATGACGACTTCTCCAACAATGTCATCCTCACCCAGACCGAGGGGCTGACCATGAACAGCCGTCCAAAGCAACCGAAGTACGCGAGGAATAAGAACATCCTTGTCATCGGTGGTTCCGGTTCCGGTAAGACCCGCTTTTTCGTGAAGCCCAATCTCATGCAGATGCACAGCTCCTATGTGGTCACTGATCCCAAGGGTACAGTACTGGTCGAATGCGGAAAGATGCTTGAGAAAAACGGCTATATCATCAAGTCGCTGAATACGATCAACTTCCGTAAATCCATGCACTACAACCCGTTCGCTTACATCAGGTCAGAGAAGGACATCCTCAAACTGGTCAATACGATCATCGTCAACACGAAGGGAGATGGCGATAAGTCCGGGGAGGATTTCTGGGTCAAGGCGGAAAAGCTCTACTATACCGCCCTCATCGGCTATATCTGGTACGAAGCGCCGGAACACGAGAAAAACTTCACTACCTTGCTCGAATTGATCAACGCTTCGGAGGCCAGAGAGGATGACGAGACTTTCAAAAATCCCGTTGACCTCATGTTCGATGAGCTGGAAGAGCGCGACCCTGACCACTTCGCGGTCAAGCAATACCGTAAATATAAGTTAGCCGCTGGCAAAACCGCCAAGTCGATCCTGATTAGCTGCGGCGCACGGCTTGCCCCGTTTGACAGTGCAGCGACACGTTGTCGCATATAAACTCTGCGTGGGATTCTCCTGCAAAGAGGTAAAAGTGACGGAAAGGCTACAGCCTTTCTAACTGATATTCCGAGAAGTGGAATGACGGGGTAACGCCCTGAAACGCTTCCCTTGATACTGCGTTGGAAGAAGCGGAACGTATTTTCCGTAACTGACACAGCACGCTGAAGTCGGCTGTATGCACCCGCAACTGTCCCCTTTGGGGATAAGGCAAAACCGAGCCAGAGGTGGCCGGGGGTGTTAGGCCGGAGGTCTATAAAGTACCTATGTTCAGAATACGGTTGACTACCGTTGACAAAAGCCCGAATGTACAGGTCTATAACGGGATATGGTAGAAATGCCATAGCCGTGAAAACGGCGTATGTGGGGTAAAGTAAGATTTGTCGATATGAAATTCCCTATGGTGTTACAGGCACCATCAAGCATACAGGCCTAAAGGGCAGAGCTAAGGGTATTATGCACAGATAGGAATATCGGAACGTGGAAAGTCCCGGATGTGGAGTGGATACGCACAATGAAGCAGGGAGCGGGAAAATCGTGTCGCCTTTATGGGAGGTGCGGTATAACTGTTCTTAATCCGGGAGGAAAGAGCAGCCATGCTACCTGTGAAGCCGTGAATAAAGTAAGCGGTGGAGGGACGGGCTGTAGTCAGGAACAGAAGTAAAATCATAATCAATAAACAATCATAGGTTCGAGTAGGACTAAGAAAGGCGAAAATCCAAGCGAAAGTGAAGATAAGTAACCGACTATGGCAACAGGAAAGGCACAAAAGAAAGATAAGTTAAGGCACGCCGAGTATTATGACTTTCAGGAAATTCAAGATATGCTGTATGCTGACAGCAACAAGGGCAAAGTTTTCAAACATCTGGTTGAAATCATTGCATTGCCCGAAAATATACGGTTGGCATACCGCAACATCAAGAAGAACCACGGGAGCATGACACCCGGCACAGATGGAAAAACAATTACAGAATTAGCAACACTCTCTGATGAACAGTTAATTTCTTCCGTACAGCACAAGTTAGACTGGTATGTTCCGCAAAGTGTCCGGCGGGTAGAGATTCCGAAAGGAAATGACCCAACAAAGAAACGCCCGCTTGGAATACCGACAATTATGGACAGGCTGATACAACAGTGTGTATTGCAGGTCATGGAGCCGATATGTGAGGCTAAATTCCATGACCACAGCTATGGGTTCCGCCCTAACAGGAACCAACAGCACGCAATCGCTCAGGTTCATAAGGATATGCAGAGAAGCAATCTCCACTATGTCGTAGATATAGACATTAAGGGGTTCTTCGACAACGTGAACCACGGAAAACTGCTGAAACAGCTCTGGACAATGGGAATCCGTGACAAAAAGCTGCTCAGTATCCTATCCGCTATGTTAAAAGCGGAGGTAGCCGGGATTGGATTCCCGGAGGTCGGAACGCCGCAGGGCGGTATTATCTCTCCCCTGCTCTCCAATGTAGTTCTGAATGAATTAGATTGGTGGCTTGCCAGTCAATGGGAAGAAATACCGACAGAGTTCCCTTATAAGGAAACAGTCAATCCAAATGGAAGCGTGAGTAAAAGCCATAAGTTCTCCGCATTGCGGAGGACAAAGCTAAAAGAAGTTACCTGCGTCCGATATGCTGATGATTTTAAGATATTTACAAACAGCTATCAAAATGCAGTGAAGCTATTCCACGCAACCAAAAGCTGGCTCCATGAAAGGCTCTCTCTTGAAATCAGCCCTGAAAAATCGAAGGTGATTAACCTGAAAGAACAGTATTCAGAGTTTCTCGGTTTCAAGTTAAAGGTTATCCCCCGTGGGAAACGGAGCAATGGACGCACAAAATACGTAGTGGAAAGCCATATCAGAGAGAAATCTATTGCGAAAATAAAACCAAACCTAAAACGGCTGATTTATGACATTGAGTTCCCGTCACAAGGCAAACGTACTGAATATCAGGCAATTTGTCGATATAACGTCTATGTAATGGGAATCCATGACTATTACCAATTAGCCACAAAGGTCTGCGATGACCTTACACCATTCGCCTTATCTGTCCACAAGAGCCTGCGGGCAAGACTGAAAGAACGAGTTAAAACTGCAAAACAGGTCAGGAAAACGAAACTTCCATGTAAAGTTCCGAAAGTTATCAGGGAAAGATATGGGAAAAGTAAGCAACTCCGATATGTAGCCGGACACGCAGTTGTCCCAGTAGGTTACATACGGCATAAGCCCCCAAAGTCCATGAGCCGCAAAATCAATTCCTATACGCCGGAGGGCAGAGCCGAGATTCATAGGAATCTGGACAGAATCGACATGACGGTTCTCCATCACCTGATGAGGAACCCGGTTTTGTACCGTTCCATTGAATACAACGACAACAGGCTTTCATTGTATTCGGCACAAATGGGAAAATGCGCCGTATCTGGCAAAGTGCTGTCTATTGGCGATATTCATTGCCATCACAAAGTGCCACGGCATTTAGGCGGTAAGGACAATTATCAAAATCTGGTGCTGGTATGCGAAGATGTACACCATCTAATCCATGCCACAAACCCTGATACTATCAGAAAATACATAGAAATCCTCAACCTTGACCAAAAACAGAAAGACAAACTCAACAAGTTAAGAAGCCTTGTCCACGTTGAGAGTTATTGAGATGAAATAAATTCTGTTCCTGATGGCAAGCCGGGTGAGCTGAAAGGTTCACGCCCGGTTTAGGGCGGGGGAAAATCCGGAGACAACATCAAAGGATTACCTATCGCTATTCGCGGAGCTGCGGGAGCTGATGAGTTACGACGAGATGGAGCTGGATTGCATCGGCGACCGCAAGACGGCGCTGTTCGTCATTATCTCTGATACCGACGATACCTTCAACTTTGTCGTGGCGATTATGTACTCCCAGCTTTTTAACTTGCTCTGCGACAAAGCGGATGATGTCTACAACGGGCGGCTTCCCGTTCATGTCCGCTGCCTGCTCGATGAGTTTGCGAACATCGGTCAAATCCCAAAGTTCGACAAACTGATTGCTACGATCCGAAGCCGGGAAATCTCAGCGTCCATCATCTTGCAGTCCCAGAGCCAGCTCAAAACCATCTACAAGGACGCTGCGGACACGATTGTCGGCAACTGCGACTGTACCCTCTTCCTTGGCGGCAAGGAAAAATCCACTTTGAAGGAACTCAGTGAAATCCTCGGCAAGGAGACAATCGACCTATATAACACATCAGAAACCCGTTCAACCAACAACTCATACGGCCTGAACTATCAGAAGACCGGCAAGCAGCTCATGTCGGAGGACGAAATCGCTGTCATGGACGGCGGCAAATGTATTTTGCAGCTTAGAGGCGTGAGACCTTTTCTCAGTGACAAGTACGACATTACGAAGCATCCAAAATACAAAATGCTGTCCGACTACGATAAGCGCAACGCCTTTGACATCGAGAAATACCGTTCTCACAAGCTGGTAGTCAAGCCAACCCAAACCTTCGACCTCTATGACATGGGAGAGGTTGAAGCCGATTGAAGCCCCGTCATGCACTGCGCATGGGCAATGCCCAAAGCAGAACAATGACGGGGCTTCTATTTTTTTGCCCATTTTCAATAATTCACACTCAAAAATCAAGGAGGTCACTCTATGGAATTTATCAATCAGGCGGTTACGGTCCTTCAGACGCTCGTTGTTGCCCTCGGTGCCGGTCTGGCTGTGTGGGGTGTGGTCAACCTCATGGAGGGGTACGGCAATGACAATCCCGGCGCCAAGTCCCAGGGCATCAAGCAGTTGATGGCCGGTGGCGGCGTGGTACTCATCGGCACGACCCTCATCCCCCTGCTGTCCGGTTTGTTCTGATAACCGGTTCGCGTATCCACATGGGAGGGCGCGAAATGCCGCGCTCTCCCTTAATTTTTAATCAATTTCCAACATAAGGAGGTCATTTATGGAATTTATCAATCAGGCGGTTACCGTTTTGCAGACCCTCGTTGTCGCCCTTGGCGCTGGCCTTGCCGTGTGGGGCGTGGTCAACCTCATGGAGGGGTACGGCAATGACAATCCCGGTGCCAAGAGCCAAGGAATCAAGCAGTTGATGGCCGGTGGTGGTGTGGTACTCATCGGCACGACCCTTATCCCGCTCCTGTCTGGCCTGTTCTGATCCGGCAACCCCAGCATAACCGAAAGGTGGTGAAATATTGGGATTTATCCTTGAAAAAATCGAAGAAGCCATAAAAGAGCTTCTGATCGGCTGGATTGAAAGCAACATGACCAATATGTTCACCGATGTCAACGACAAGGTAGGGACGATAGCTGCTGAGGTAGGCAAAACGCCCTCTTCATGGGATAGCAGCATATACCAGATGATCCGGGGACTATCCGAAAATGTGATAGTCCCCATCGCTGGTATCATCATCACCTTTGTCCTGTGTTACGAGCTGATCTCCATGATCACCGAGAAAAACAACTTGCATGACATGGACACATGGATGTTCTTCAAGTGGTTCTTCAAGGCGGCTGTGGCGATCTACCTCGTTACCAATACCTTTGACATTGTGATGGCGGTCTTCGACATCGGTCAGAATGTCGTAGCCGGTGCAGCCGGTGTCATAAGCGGCGACACGAACATCGACATCGAATCCACTCTTGAACAAATGCGCGCCAGCATGGAAACGATGGGCATTGGCGAACTGCTCGGCTTGTCCATAGAGACGCTGCTGATCAGCCTGTGCCTCAAGATCATGTCCATTCTCATCACGGTCATTCTCTATGGCCGTATGATTGAGATTTATTGCACCGTGAGCATCGCGCCCATTCCCATTGCGACGATGAGCAACCGCGAATGGGGCAGCATCGGCACGAACTACCTCAAAGGGCTGTTCGCGCTGGCATTCCAAGGCTTCCTCATCATGGTGTGCGTTGCGATCTATGCCGTGCTCATCAACAACATGATCATCGCAGCCAATATCCACTCGGCGCTATTCTCGGTGGCAGCTTATACGGTCATTCTTTGCTTCTCCCTGTTCAAGACAGGTTCGCTTGCAAAGTCACTATTCAATGCCCACTGAGAAAGGAGGGTCAGCTTGAAGAAATACTCCGTGATCTACGCCGACCCTCCGTGGCGGTACAAGGTCTACTCAAAGAAGGGGCTTGGCCGCTCAGCGGAAAGCCATTACCCGACCATGAGCCTTGAAGACATCAAGGCTCTGCCTATTGGAGAGCTTGCAGCAAAAGACTGTGCGCTCTTCATGTGGATTACCTTCCCCTGTATGCAGGAGGCGTTCCAAGTCCTTGAAGCATGGGGATTTGAATACAAAACGACGGCTTTTGTCTGGATCAAGCAGAACCGGGTGTCCGACAGTCTCTTTTGGGGCATGGGGTACTGGACACGGGCGAATGCTGAACTCTGCATCCTTGCAACGAAAGGCCATCCCAAACGGGCAAGCCCCGGTGTGCATCAGGTCATCATAAGCCACATCGAAGAGCACTCCAAGAAACCGGAGGAAGCCCGCAACCGCATCGTCCAGCTCATGGGCGATGTCCCGCGCATCGAACTTTTCGCCCGCCAGTCCCCCGAAGGCTGGGATGTATGGGGCAATGAGGTCGAGTGCAGCATCACGCTTGGAAAGGAGGTTCCCAATGGCGTTTGTACCGGTCCCGAAGGACCTGAATCGTGTCAAGACGAAGGTCATGTTCAACCTGACAAAGCGGCAGCTCATCTGCTTTGCGCTGGCTGCGGCAGCGGGTGTTCCGATCTTCTTCCTGACTAAGCCCAGCCTCGGCATCTCCACTTCGGCAATGCTGATGGTGGTCATCATGCTCCCGTTCATCTTCTTCGCTCTCTATGAGAAGGACGGGCAACCGGCTGAAAAAATCCTCGGTCATGTGATCAAGTCCATGTTTTTGAGGGATAAGGTGCGACCATACCGCACGAGCAACCTATACGCTGCGATCCAGCAGGAAATCAAAGAGAAGGAGGAATTGCAGATTGCACAGCAGCACGAAAAAGGCCGCAGAACCTAAGCGGCTTACCAAAAACGGCAAGGTGTACGGCGATCTTCTCTCCGCCGAGGAAAAGAAGAAGCTGGTCTTGCAGAAGAAAAAGGACAAGAAGGCAAAGAAAGTCCGCAAATCGGCGCAGCAGACCATCCCCTATGTGGAGATGTGCCGCGACGGCATCTGCAAGGTCAACAGCCGTCTTTATACAAAGACTATCCGTTTCAACGACATCAACTATCAGCTTGCCCAGAACGAGGACAAGACGGCCATCTTCGAGAACTGGTGCGACTTCCTGAACTACTTTGACAGCTCGATTTTTGTCCAGTTCTCTTTCATCAACCAGAGGACGAGCATCAACGAGTTCAAGAAGCAGGAGCAGGATGACGAGTTCAACGACATCCGCAGCGAGTATTCCGAGATGCTGCAAAACCAGCTCACGAAGGGCAACAACGGCCTCATCAAGCGCAAGTACATTACCTTCGGCATTGAGGCCGACTCCCTGCGCATGGCGAAGGCCAAGCTGGATCGGATTGAGACGGACATCCTCAATAATTTCAAAACCCTCGGTGTGAAGACCGAGCCGCTGTCCGGCTACGAACGGCTGAAAGTGCTCCATGATGTGTTCAACATGGACTCGAACGAGCCGTTCCGCTTCTCCTTTGACATGGTAGCCCGGACGGGACTCAGCAGCAAAGATTTCATCGCGCCCACTTCCTTCGACTTCCGTGAAGGCAAGTGCTTCAAGATGGGCAAGGCCATCGGCGCAGTGAGCTTCCTGCAAATCCTCGCGCCGGAACTCAATGACCGGATGCTGGCTGACTTCCTCGACATGGACAGCAACATCACGGTCAATCTTCATATCCGCACGATTGATCAGGCGAAAGCCATCAAGAGCATCAAGATGAAGATTACTGACCTCGACAAGATGAAAATTGAAGAGCAGAAGAAGGCCGTGAGAAGCGGATATGACATGGAAATCATCCCGTCCGACCTTGCCACCTACGGCGGTGAGGCCAAGCGCCTGTTGCAGGACCTTCAGACGCGCAACGAGAGAATGTTCCTTGTGACCATCCTCATCATGAATACCGCTGCCTCCCGCCAGAAGCTCGAAAATGCCATCTTCCAGACGGCTTCCATTGCCCAGAAATACAACTGTGCGCTCAAGCGGCTGGACTTCCAGCAGGAAGAAGGGCTGATGTCCTCTCTCCCGATTGGCCTGAATCAGATCGAGATTGAGCGCGGGCTGACCACCTCTTCGACGGCGGTGTTCGTCCCGTTCACGACGCAGGAGCTTTTTCAGAGCGGCGAGGCGCTGTATTACGGGCTGAACGCGCTCTCCAACAACATGATCATGGTTGACCGCAAGCAGCTCAAAAACCCGAACGGTCTGATCCTCGGCACCCCCGGCTCCGGCAAGAGCTTTTCGGCGAAGCGGGAAATGACCAACGCCTTCCTCATCACAGAGGATGACATCATTGTCTGCGATCCCGAGGCGGAGTATTATCCCCTTGTGCAGAAGCTCGGCGGTCAGGTCATCCGCATCTCGCCGGTGAGCACCGACTACATCAACCCGCTGGACATCAATGTGAACTACTCGGAAGAGGAAAACCCGCTGACTTTGAAGTCTGATTTCATCCTCTCCATGTGTGAGCTGATTGTGGGCGGCAAGGATGGGCTGCAACCGGTGGAAAAGACCATCATCGACCGCAGCGTCCGCAAGGTGTATCAGGACTACCTTGCCGATCCGGTCCCTGAGAAGATGCCTATTCTCGAAGACCTCTACAACATCCTGCGCAGTCAGAGTGAGCCGGAGGCACAGCGGATTGCCACTGCCCTTGAAATCTATGTGCATGGCTCGCTGAATGTCTTCAATCACCGGACGAATGTGGATGTGAATAATCGCTTCGTCTGCTATGACATCAAGCAGCTCGGAAAGCAGCTCAAAAAGCTGGGGATGCTCATTGTGCAGGATCAGGTCTGGAACCGCGTGACAATCAACCGTGCCCAGCACAAGGCGACGCGCTATTACATGGACGAGTTCCACCTTCTGCTCAAGGAAGAGCAGACAGCCGCCTATTCCGTCGAAATCTGGAAGCGGTTCAGAAAATGGGGCGGGATTCCGACCGGGATCACCCAGAATGTCAAGGATTTGCTGGCTTCCCGTGAGATTGAGAACATCTTTGAGAACTCCGACTTCGTTTACCTTCTGAACCAGGCATCCGGCGACCGGCAGATCCTCTCGAAAGCGCTGAACATCTCGCCCAGTCAGCAGAACTACATCACCAATTCCAACGCCGGTGAAGGCTTGATCTTCTACGGCTCGACCATCGTCCCCTTCAAGGATGACTTCCCGAAGGACACGATGCTCTATCGTTACATGACCACCAAACCCGAAGAAACCTTGCAGAATTAAGGAGGACTACCTTTATGAAAAAGAATATGAATGAGAACTTTGAGATCACCGTTGACGAGATGACCGAGATTTTCGGCGATACGCCGGTTGAGATGAGCTTCCGCGAGGTCAAGGAAGGCATGGACAGCTTCTTTGGCCTGATGGGGCTGACCGTGGAGCTGGTCAACCTGATCCGCAAGGAGGACGAGCTGAAAAAGCACCACCGCGCTTACCTCCATGTCCGCGAGGAAATCGCCGAGTGCGCCAATGAGGCGACGGAGGTCATCGGCGGTATTCTTGACTCCATTCAGGAGAAAGAACACATCTACCGTGTGTCCGGCACTCCTTCCGCTTTTGATATGGATGAGGAAGACGAGTATGAGGATGATTTCGTCACCATCCCCAAGGAGAAGTATGACAGCATGATTGAGGATCTGCTGACGATGGCCGAGCTGATCGACATGGTATCGGATATGCGCACCAAGGATGTCCGCGCCATTCAGGAGTTTGGCAAGTTCATCCCGGCCTATGCCGCCTATGAGCGCAATCGTCTTTCCCTGTACCGCGAAGCGGCGAAGGAGGCCGAGTCCATCATCGACCGCTGGGAGGATGAGCTGGACGATGACGAGGACTACGAGCCGGACGAGTATTTCTCCGACTGATTGCGCATCAAGTCTCGCAGAAAGGAGGGAGTCCCCATACAGCTTGATCACATTTACACCGGCGATTGTCTCGAAGTCCTCAAAACGCTGCCCGATGAAAGCGTCCATTGCTGCATCACCTCCCCGCCGTATTACGCGCTGCGTGATTACGGTGTGGACGGGCAGATCGGCAGAGAGGCAACGCCAAAGGAATACATCTCGCGCCTGACGGAAGTGTTCACCGAAGTCAGGCGCGTTCTGCGTTCGGATGGGACGCTCTGGCTCAACATCTCCGACACCTATGCCGGGAAAGGCAATCAGGGCAGCTATGTGGACGCAAAGAATCCCAAGGGCAGAAACGGTCAGGCTGTGGCTCTCAACTACAAGGTTGAGGGCTGCAAACCCAAGGATATGATCGGAATCCCGTGGATGCTGGCCTTTTCGCTCCGCGACTCTGGCTGGTATTTGCGCAATGACATCATCTGGATGAAAGAAAACCCGATGCCGGAAAGCGTCAAAGACCGCTGCGCCCGCTGCTATGAGCATATCTTTCTGTTCTCGAAGTCACGGAAGTATTTCTTTGACTGCAAGGCCATTTCCGAGCCGATTGCTCCCGGAACGGTAAGCAGGCTCAAGCGCGGGGTCAAGGGAAGCAACAAATACGGGGAGCCGATCCCCGGACAGGCAAAGCAGCAGACCATCAACCTGTGCCGGGAACACGGTGCTATCTCCGATGAGATGATCAATCCGCTGCGTAACAAGCGGGATGTCTGGATTATCAACACCGTCCCCTTCAAAGGCGGTCACTATGCCGCATACCCGCCGAAGCTGGTTGAAACCTGTCTGCTTGCCGGATGCCCGAAAGACGGCGTTGTCCTTGATCCCTTTATGGGCAGCGGAACAACCGGCATGGTCGCCAAGCAGCTTGACCGGCACTATGTCGGGATTGAACTGAACCCTGAATACACAAAGCTTGCCGAGGCGCGGATTGGAGGTGAAATCTGATGCCTCATGACGAATTGAAACCCAAAGACAAAGTTGTCCTGCGGATGACCAGAGACGGCGCTGTGGAAGAAAACCTCACGGAGGGCACTTCGGAAAAGGTATCGAAGCGCCTTGAGGACGCCCAGCTTGTTACTCCCCATGACGCAGAAACCGTCAATATGACCGAAGAGGTCAGGAAAAGGCGGCAGCTCCGCCCCGATGAGTTGGAAAACCCAGAGAGTCAGACCGAAGCTCAGACCTCAGAGACGGCACAGGAGTATAAGCCGGATGATCTGCCCGTCAGCGATGAGCCTACATCTCACGCCCCGCATTCGGATGGCTACCATGCCCATCCCGTTGACTACGGGAAAGCATTTGCCGACACTGCTGTCACCGGCAGGGTCAGCAGACCTCGCGCCGAGCGGCAGATTGACGGCGAGGCCGTCTTGGAAAAGGCGGCTGAAACATCCGCAGAGATGCCAGACTTTAGCAGTGATGCCCCTGCATCCCGCCGGATTGAGCGGTTGGAGCGCAAATCCCAGAAGGCGCATGAGCGTCTGGATGCCGCCCGTGAGAAGCTGCCCACCAAGAAGGTGCTGAAAAAAGAGCGCGTCTTTGATGAGGAAACCGGCAAAGGGAAAAACCGCCTCCACTTTGAGGATGAGCTGAAAATCCCCAAGGGGCAGAGCAAATTGCAGTTTGAGGCGGACAAGACTGTCCGCAAGGTCGGCGATACCCTCGCTTCCGGCATTCACGGCAAAATCCATGAGGTCGAGCAGGAAAACTCAGGTGTAGAGGCCGCCCACCGAACGGAGATTGCCGCCGAGTCTGTTGCCCGCCACTACCAGCACCACAAAGAGCGCAGTGCAAACAAGCCCTTTGAAAAGGTGTCCAAGCTGGAACAGCAAGCAGAGGCCGCTGACCGGAAGCTCCATTTTGAAAGAACGGTCGCCGAAAATCCTGAGATGAAAGCTTCCCGCCCAAATATGAACAAGCACTACCAGAAGCAGCACATCAAGAAGGAATATGCTGCGGCGCGTAAGGCCGGGGCGCAGACTGCATCCACCGCCACAAAGTCCACCGGCAAAACCGTTCGGGAGAAAGCATCGGATAAGGTCAAGGAGTTCTTCTCCAAGAATAAGAAGGTCTTTGTGTGGTTAGGTGCAGGACTGATGATTCTAATCCTGCTTTCGGCGGGAATTAGCTCCTGTACGGCCATGTTTACCTCTACCACTTCGTCTGTCATTGCCACCTCCTATCTCAGTGAGGATGATGCCATGCTCGGTGCGGAAGCGCAGTATTGCCAGATGGAGGCGGAGCTGCAAGAGTATCTGGACAACTACGAGAGTACACACGACTACGACGAATATCACTTTGACCTTGATACGATTGAGCACGACCCCTATGTGCTGGTTTCCATTCTCTCGGCCTTCAACGAAGGCGAGTTTACATTGGACGAAGTTCAAGGGCTGCTTCAAACGCTCTTTGACCGGCAGTATATCCTCACCGAAGATGTGGAGGTTGAGGTGCGTTACCGCACGGAGACGCGGACAGACAGCGAGGGTAACGAATACGATGTCGAAGTCCCTTACAACTTCTACATCTGCACCGTCACACTGGAAAACTTCGACCTCTCTCATTTGCCGGTCTACATCATGAACGAAGACCAGCTCTCCATGTACTCGGCGTATATGTCTACCCTTGGCAACCGCGAGGATTTGTTCCCCGGTTCCGGCTATGTAGACAAGTACATCGAAAACCCGCCGGATGACTACACGGTCAATGCGGAATATCTGACGGATGAGAAGTTTGCAACGCTTATCGCTGAGGCTGAGAAGTACCTTGGCTATCCCTATGTATGGGGCGGCTCAAACCCGTCCACTTCCTTTGACTGTTCGGGATTCGTCAGCTATGTCCTCACGAACAGCGGGCTTGTCAATACTGGACGGCTGGGTGCGCAGGGGCTTTACAATGTCTGCTCGCCTGTTTCCAGTGCCGACGCGAAGCCGGGGGATCTCGTCTTTTTTGTTGGCACCTATGACACGCCGGGCGTGTCCCATGTGGGCATCTATGTGGGCGACAATGTGATGTTGCACTGCGGCGATCCCATCCAGTACACATCCATCAACACTTCCTACTGGCAGTCTCACTTTTATGCCTTTGGAAGACCCAACTATTAACTGAAAGGAGCGTTTTTATGAACCCGAAATATCAGAAGGTTTGCGCGGAAATCACCAAAACCGAGAAGAAGGTCGAGGATCTGCAGGGGCAGCTCAAGGAGCTTTACGACAAGAAAACCGAGCTGGAAAACCTTGAAATCGTCAACACCGTCCGTGCAATGGTCATGGACAAGGATCAGATCATGGCCTTCCTCGCTGCGATGAAGGACGGCAAGGCGGAAAAGCCTATCACTACCCAGCAGGAGGTGACGGACAATGACTAAGAGAAAAGGAATCCGCCTTCTGGCGGCGCTTGCACTGTGCTTCACGCTTTGTATCTCGTTCACTGTACCCGCATTCGCCTATGCGGATGACACCGAGCAGGAGCTTCCGGTCACGGAGGCAACCCAGCCCGAGGCAACACCGGAAACCGCAGCACCCGAAGAGCCTGAACAGTATGAGGGCGAGCCGATTGACGGTGAAGGCAACGCTTATACCCGCGATCTGCTCTATGACAAGGCGACGAATAAGCAGTTCATCACAGTACAGACCAAGACCGGCAACACCTTCTATGTTGTGATCGACTACGATGCGCCCATCAACGAGGAAGAGGAACAGTACCAGACCTATTTCCTCAACATGGTGGACGAGGCCGATCTGCTTGCCCTGTTGGATGAGGAAACGGCATCTTCGCTTACTACCTGTAACTGCGATACCCGCTGCGAGGCCGGAGCTGTCAATACGGAATGCCCTGTCTGCAAAACAAACATGAGCGAGTGTGCCGGCGCTGTACCTGAGCCGGAAGAGCCGGTCGAGGACGCGGAAGCCGAAGCGTCCGAAGAGCCGGAAAACGCTTCCCCAAACATTGCCTTGATCATCGGCATCATCGCGCTGGTCGGCATCGGCGGTGGTGCATATTACTACTTCAAGTTCGTGCGCGGCAAGAAGCAGAAGGACGAGGATCTGGATTTCTTCGATGACGAGGGCTATGAGGAAGAGCCGTACATCAACGAGGACGAAGAGGCTGTCATTGCAGACGATGAGGATGACGGGGACGAAACCAAAGAAACGGAGGAAACGATTTGATCTTAGTGATTGCGGAAAAACCGAGTGTTGGAGCCGCTATCGGGAAGGTGCTGGGCGCTTCCTCCCGTAAGGACGGCTATCTCGAAGGAAACAACTACATTGTCTCATGGTGCGTTGGTCATCTTGTGGGGCTTGCGGACGCAAGCTCCTACGATGAGCGCTTTGCCAAATGGCGGTACAGCGATCTCCCCATCGTCCCGGATGAATGGCTGTTTGAAGTTCCGAAGGACAAGCAGAAGCAGTTCAAGGTGTTGCGTGACCTTATGCTCGATAAGCGTGTGACCGAGCTTGTCTGCGCCACCGATGCGGGGCGCGAGGGCGAGTTGATTTTTCGGTTGGTCTACAAGAAAGCCGGTTGCACGAAGCCTTTCAAGCGCCTGTGGATCAGCTCGTTGGAAGACAACGCGATCCGGGAGGGCTTTGCCCATCTGCGAAGCAGCGGCGAGTATGACCGGCTCTACGAAGCCGCGCTTGCCCGTTCCAAGGCAGATTGGATTGTCGGTATCAACGGCACAAGGCTGTTCTCAACACTCTATCATAAAAAGCTGGTGGTCGGGCGCGTCCAAACGCCTACGCTGGCAATGCTGGTGGAGCGTGAAGGCAAAATTTCCACCTTCCACAAGGAGAAATACTTCAATGTCCATATCAGCAAAGACAACTTGACGGCGGATCTGGAAAAGGTCAAAACCGAAGACGAGGCGAAGGCGATTGCGGCGGCTTGCGATAAAAAGCAAGCCGTCGTTTCTTCTCTCAAGAAGGAGACGAAGACGGTCAACCCGCCAAAGCTCTATGATCTGACCACCTTGCAGCGGGAAGCCAACCGCTACTATGGCTTTACCGCCCAGCAGACGCTCGATCTGGTGCAGTCCCTCTATGAGAAAAAGCTGCTTACCTATCCCCGAACGGACAGTCAGTTCATCACTGAGGATATGGAGAGCACCGCCCATCAGGTGATCGGCATTGTCTCCCGCAAGCTGCCGCTCTTTGAGGGCATCACCCATGAGCCGGACATCGGGAGAATTACCAACAACGCCAAGGTCACTGACCATCATGCCATTATCCCCACTGTCCAGCTTGAAAAGCAGGACCTCGCCGAGCTGCCGGAGTCGGAGCAGAAAATCATCCGGCTTATCGCCATGCGCCTTCTGAGCGCTACCGGTGAGAAGCACATCTATGATGAGACTTCGGTCACACTCACCTGTGAGGGGTTCGAGTTCAAGGCAAAAGGCAAAACGGTCGTACGGGATGGATGGAAGTCGGTTGAGCGCTGCTTCAAGGAAACGCTCAAGAGCAAGGAAAAGGACGAGACGGAACGCTCGCTGCCTTCTCTGAATGAGAAGGATATTCTCTCTTCTGTCGATTCCAGCGTCACCGAACATTACACACCCCCGCCGAAGTCCTACACCGAAGACTCCCTTCTGTCGGCAATGGAAACTGCGGGAAACGCTGAGTTCGACGATGATACCGAAAAGAAAGGGCTTGGCACTCCCGCCACCCGCGCCGGTATCATCGAAAAGCTGGTCAAAGGCGGCTTCGTTGAGCGCAAGGGCAAATCTCTCGTGCCTACAAAGGACGGCAACAACCTTGTATGCGTCCTGCCAGAACAGATCACTTCGCCTACCATGACGGCAGAATGGGAAAATACCCTGATGCAGATTGAGCGTGGCAATGCGGATGCGGACAAGTTCCTTTCCGGCATTGTGGGAATGACCTCCGATCTGGTCAAAGCCTATCCCTTCCTCTCTGAGGCCGAGGCAAACCGCTTCGATACCGGCAGAGAGTCCATCGGCAAATGCCCGCGCTGCGGCTCGCCGGTCTATGTAGGCAAGGGAAACTACTACTGCTCGAACAAGGAATGCTCCTTCTGTATGTGGGAGGATAACAAGTTCTTTACGAGTAAGAAAAAGAAGCTGACCAAGAAAATCGCCGCCGAACTGCTGGACAAGGGTTGGTGCAGAGTGACCGGGCTTTATACGCCAAAGCGCCCGCAGCTCTATGATGCGGTGATCCGTCTGGATGACACAGGCGGCAAGTATGTCAGCTTCAAGATGGAGTTCGACCGATGACGCGCCCGCGATATATTGCCTCATGCAGCGGAGGCAAGGACAGCGTAGCAACAATTCTTCTTGCTGCGGAGAAAAACGAGCTGTTGGATGAGGTCATTTACAGTGAGGTGATGTTCGATCAGGAGATCAGTGGAGAAGTCCCGGAGCATCGGGACTTTATCCACCAAAAGCTCAAACGGTTCGTTGAAAATGAACTCGGATGCAAATTCACGGTTCTGCGAAGTGACAAAACTTACGATGATGTGTTCCATCACATTATCACAAGAGGACCTTATGAAGGGCTGATTCGAGGTTTTGTCTGGCCGGGAAAGTGCGCGGTAAATCGGGACTGTAAAATGCCTCCGCTCCGCAACTACCATAAGGCTCAACCTGATGACACCCGTAGCTATGTAGGTATTGCATTGGACGAGCCAAAGCGTCTTGCCAGACTGAATAAGGAGAAGGACATCAGCCTTCTTGCAAAGTATGGCATGACGGAAGCGGATGCTTGGCGGCTGTGCGAGAAATACGATATGCTCTCGCCCTGTTATCAACATTCCAAACGCAACGGTTGTTGGTTCTGCCCGAACGCATCGACTTCTGAGCTTTCCCACATGGTCAACCGTCACCCTGACTTATTTGAGAAGTTGATTGAATGGGAACATACAGATAATTTGTATCATCGCAGATTGACCAGAACGGAAACTCCGTCTGAGATCAAAGCCCGTCTTTCGGGCAAATCTCAGCCGGAGTTTTCTATTTCAAATCAGTAAGATTGGAGGTTAGAAATGGCTGAAAACAGAAACGCCCAGCAAGTCCGGGAAATTACCGATAAGCTGGAACAGGGACTCAAGGAGCTGTTTGAATCCGAACGCTTCAAAGAGTATCTGAAAACGATGTCCAAGTTCTACAACTACTCGTTTAACAATACGCTTCTCATCGCCATGCAGAAGCCGGATGCAACGCTGATCGCCGGTTACACGGCATGGCAGCGCAACTTCGACCGCCATGTGATGAAGGGCGAAAAGGGCATCAAAATCCTTGCTCCTGCGCCCTACAAGGTGCAGGAAGAGCGGGAAAAACACGACCCGGCAACGCAGAAGCCCGTTCTCGACAAGGACGGCAAGCCGGTCACTGAGACGGTTGAAGTGACCCGCCCCGCCTTCAAGGTGGTGAGCGTCTTCGATGTGTCCCAGACGGACGGCAAAGCGCTTCCCGATATTGCCGTAGACGAGCTGACAGGCAGCGTGGAAAACTACGCCGCCTTTTTTGATGCTCTCAAAGAGCTGTCTCCGGCCCCCATTGCCTTTGAAAACATCACCGATGGCGCAAAAGGCTACTTCTCTCATGTAGAAAACCGCATTGCCATTCAGGAGGGCATGAGCGAAATCCAGACCATCAAGACGGCGATCCATGAGATTGCCCATGCCAAGCTCCATGCCGTCACTCCGGGCGAAAAGGTCGCTCCCGAAGACAAGAAAGACCGGCGCACTAAGGAGGTCGAGGCAGAAAGCGTCGCCTATACCGTCTGCCAGCGGTACGGCATTGAAACCTCTGATTATTCTTTCGGCTATATCGCCGGTTGGTCCTCCGACAAGGAGACAAAGGAGCTGAAAGGCTCGCTGGAAACCATCCGCAAAACGGCGGCTGAGATGATCACCGGTATTGATGAAAAGCTCAAAGAGCGGCTTGCCGTGAAGGAACAGGAAGCCCCTACGCCGCTGCGGGATGCGGCGATTCCGGTTTACCGAGAAGCTGCGATGTATGCCTTTGAAGCCGGTGAGCTGGATGCTTACCGCACCTCGATGCAAGCCAACATGGACTGTAAAGAGGCGATTGAGCAGACCATCAACGACTACTACGGCAACAACCGACTTGCGGCGGAGTCCGCCGTTAAGAGCATCCTTGAGAAATTCTCGCCTGAGCGCGTCGCCTATGTCCTCGCGCAAACCATCCAGCAGAAAGACCATGACGGGCGCATTTCCCCAGACTGCAAGGAATGGGCAAAGGGCATGGATGGCAGCCCGGATCATGCAACTCAACTCATTATTGACAGTGTAAATCCGGGGCTGGTCAGCCTTTTCACCGAAGAGTTTGTCCGGCAGACTGCCATCAGCAGAACTCAGGAACAGGCACCGGCTGAGCAGAGCAAACCGGCTGTGCCGGAGAAGGCTCCCGAAGCTCCGGCTCCCAAAGAGCCGGAACAGGCGGTACCGGTGAAGCATCGCCTCACACCGGAGGAAAAGAAAATCAAGGAAGCTGTCATGGACACGCTCAAAGCGCAGATCTCCGGTCGCAACGACGGGATGCTGTCTACCTACCGTTCGTCCAATCAGTCCTTTAAGGTGATGATGGAGTACAAGGTCAGGATTGAGGGCAACACCGTTACCCGGGATGGCGAGCTGATGTTCGCTATCCACCGCCGCCATTCTGCGAAGAAGGTACAGGGCTGCTACCGCGAGCTGACACCGATGCTTGAATACATCGGCAAAGAGAAGACTCAGGAAGCAGCGCGGGAAAAACCTTCTATCCGGGAACAGCTCCGTGCTGCGGCAAAGAGCCAGCCTGAGCGGAAAACGCCGGTTAAGCAGAAGTCCCACGATGTCGGTTTGGAGTGATGCCTATGAAGTTTGAAAACATCGATCTTGTGGATGCCCTTCGCCGGATTATGGACATACACACCCAAAACTACAAAGAGGACTTTGAGCTGGACGCCGGGTTGCTTCACAGCCTTGCCGGTTCCCAATCTCCCGAGGACAAGCACCTTCTCTGGATGTCCCGTCCGAACGGCACTTACCTCCTGCCTGAGCGTGAAGTCTATGTGGAGGATTCCTACGAAAACAAAGTGTGGGAGTTTTACCATGAGCAAACCCGTGATCCCATCCTTGCCTACGCAGTTGAGATCAAAGGCGTAGAGGGCGATACCGTCAAAGGCAACCTCATTGAGCTGGACTATGCCGCCCATGTGGAGCGGATGCAAAAGCTCACCGTTCCGGTTGAGACAGTGGCAGTTACCTTTAAGGACGATGCCACCTTTTATCTGCCTTTCCGCAGCTACCGGCGCGAAGCGATCCCGCTGGAAGAAAAGCACGGCTAGGTCGTGTCGGTGAGCTATCTGCCTGAGAATGCGGTTGAGCTTGACATGATTCTCCGCCGTGAGCGCTTCAAAACGAGCTACCATGCGAAAACCGGCAGTATTGAGGATCACATTCACAAGCTTGCCGTCCAGCATGGCGTGATAGAAAAGCTGGGCATATTGCCCCTTGAAGCGCAGACCGCCTACAATGCCGTCAAGGAAGCCCATCCCGAAGCGATTGTCTGCTTTGCCCAGAACAGTTACTTCGAGATTTACGGTGAAGATGCGAAGAAGGCAGCGCCCGCGCTCGGCACAAAGCTCCTGATGAAAGAGCTGGAAGGCGGCGGACAGGTAGCCGTGACCGGCTTTCGGGAAGATCAGTGGGTTGCCAAGGCAAAGGCTCTGTGGGGACAAGGCAACGATGTCCTTGTTACGCAGCCCGGTGAAGACGGCAGACAGGAAACCGTCAAACACCTTATCGCTGAGGACTATATCCCTGTTGGCATGGTGATGGATATGGACGGCAAAACCGTTCGCGTTGACAAAGTGGATTTTCCAAATGAAGAAGTTAGCCTGACTGACATCACGGACAGGAAGAATCCCGTTCCATTCCATGAGCGGCTGTCTATTGTCCGTTCCTATGTGGAGGACGCTCCGGCTGAAAGCCTCTGGAAAGCAATGGATCGCAGAGAGCATCCCTCTCAGAAGAAGACTTCTGTCCTCGCAAAGCTCAAAGAACACGCCCAGACTGCGCCGGACAAAGGTGCTAAAAAGCCTGAGCAAACAAAGAAACCGAAATCAAAAGAAATGGAGATGTGATTATGTTTTTTACCGTGGAAGAGACAAATCTGATGTGTTGCTTCGACACTTCCAGCCGCAAGAGGCTGATTGCTGAAATGAAGTCGCTGCCCATCAACGAGCTGGACGACGAGATGGCGGAGCTGCTTTTTCATACCGTTCGGAAGCTTGAGGGTATCACCGACGAGGCGTTTGCCCAGCTCTACATCGCGCCGGACAGTATGATGGACGATTGAAAGGAGGATGCCTATGCCCGTGTTGGATGGCAGTTTTGAAGCCTTCGTGACCAATCTCGGCAAGTACAACGAAGGCGAGCTTGTCGGTGAATGGGTTCATTTTCCGACCACCGAAGAGGAAATGAAGGAGGTCTTCGAGCGGATCGGCATCGGCTCAAAGGGCGAGTTTGGTCAGGTTTATGAGGAATGGTTTATCACGGATTATGACTGCTCCATTCATGGAGTCAGCAATCTCCTTGGCGAATACGAAAACCTCGATAAGCTCAACTACCTCGCCGCGCGGCTGGATGAGATGTCCCGCTCTGAGCTTGAGCATTTCGTGGCAATCATGGATAGCGGCTGCGATGAAGTGAATGACCTCGACGATCTGATCAACCTGACCTACAATCTCGACAACTATGATTTTATCCCCGACATCAAGGACTATGACGATCTCGGTCGTTACTACTTCTTTGAGGGTGGCTACAACATCGACAACAAGTTCGGCAGCTTTGTGGACTACATCGACTTTGAGCGGTACGGTGAAGACTGTGCAATCAATGAAGGCGGCACGCTGACCGACGCCGGGTACATCCGACCTACCGGCGATAGCTGGAACCGCTACTTTGACGGTACGCTTGAGGATATTCCCGATGAGTACCGTGTCACCGGAAGCGGCGAGGAATTGGAGCAGCCAAGCACGATCACTGTGCTGGTGGTTGAGCCGGACAAGAAGCCCTATGTGAAAGAAATCCCTTCCAGCCTTGAGTCCTTACAGCATGAGGTTGGCGGGGACATTGAGGCGGTCTATCCCTTTGAAGAGCCGGTTGCTATTGTCTGCAACGGAGAAGGCAAGATGAACGGTTTGCCTCTCAACCGCGCTCTGCGGGATGACAACGGTGAAATCTATGATATTGTTGCCGGTACCTTCCTTGTCACAGGGCTGACGGATGACAGCTTCGGCTCGCTTTCGCCGGATCTGTTGCGACAGTTTGTGACGGAGTTCAAAATGCCGGAGCAGTTTGCCAAAATCGGAGACAGGATTGTTGCTATCCAGATGATTTCCGAAGAACAGCAGAAACAGACAGATCTTGAAGAGAAAAGCTCCATTGTCAATGAAAACACCTCCGGCATGGCGGTGGATGGTCATATCGGCACATGGCACACGATTGACCATAAAGAGATCGACGGTCACACCTTCTGGCTGATGGAGCACGACACCTTTGGGGACGATGCCTCCTGTATCATTGTCGATGAGCGCGGCGAGCTGGTGCTGTCCCATATCTATGACGGCTTCGATGAAACCGCAGTCAATCTGCTCCGTCAGGAGGTCATGCCGGTCGAGAAGATGCCGGATGACAGCATCAGCATCGAGGATATGAAGCAGTACGGCTACAAATGGGGCGGTATGCTGCCCATGCGGGAGGATGCTGCGGCTGAGGTCATGAAGTCGTGCCAGATTTACCGGCTGTACGGCGACGATACCGAGGGGCTGGTTCTGGACGCTAACGAGATCAAGGAACACGCCGCCAAAGGCGGTATCTTCGGTGTGGAGAAAGCGGATTGGGTGGCCGAGCTGGAAAAGCAAAATCCACTCAAAGCCGCTGAAATGTCGCTTGAGGATGACTACGGCATGATTGACGGAATCATCAACAACGGCCCGAAGGAAGACAAAACGAGCGAGAAGGGCGGTAAAGTCTCTATCATGGATCGGCTGAAATCCGCCAAAACCGCCCAGCAGACGGATAAGCCTTCTCCCCACAAGGAGAAGAAAAGCGAGCGTGAGTTATGAGCCGGAGCAAGAAATGGAAGCTCGAATGGAGCTTCTTTTTAGGCAGCGACGGTCGGCGCAAATACAATGACCTGTGCCGCCGCTGCATTCATCCTTGCAAGCAGAGCTTCCGCGCCGTTATCATCGCCTGTCCGCATTACTTTTCCAAGCGCTCAGGACAAAGCCAAAATCTGTCGGGATAAAGGTCGAAAATCGCTGATTTCCTGCCCTCTGAGCAGAGATGAAGCGTAGCCCCGTATGTTTTCCTGTCTAAGCTCCAAACGCCTGAAATGTCAGAATAAAGGTTGATTTTCTATCAAAAGCGAAGAGCCTCGGTCGATGTCCTTGCGGGTGTCGGCTGAGGCTCTTTTTTTGTGATTCTTTCATGAATTTCGTCCGCACTATGCCGCTAATACATTGAGAGTGGATTAGCGTTTCTGTATAACTGTGCCGCTTGTCCATATAATTACTATGAACGATATAGAAAAGGGCATGGTAGTTGTCATGATAGATAAACGAATAGGCAAGCGGATCAAGCAGTGCCGCGAACGCCTCGGTCTTACGCAGGAAGAGTTTGCCGAAAAGACCGGATTCACTGCAAACTATATTTCAACCTTAGAACGGGGCGCATCTTTTCCCCGTTGTGAAAATTTGATATTGTTGCTTAACGCTCTTGAGGTATCTGCGGATGCCATCTTCTGTGATGTACTCGACCACACGACAGAGTATAAGGCAACACAGCTCTCGAATGAATTGGGCACCCTTTCGGTTGATGCTCAAAATCGCATTCTCCAAATAGTTGAACTCCTGATCCGTCAAGAAAAAGAGAATGAAAAATAACATTCGCCATTGAACTGCGCTTATTCGGCGCAGTTTTTTCTTTTACCGCGTATTTCGACTGACTTCTGCATCTCTTCATGCTATACTGTGGATAAGCGAATGAGAATAGCGCTAAAACACATAGTTGGAGAGATGAGATATGAAGACAAAGAAATGTGCATTTACCGGCCACAGACCCCAGAGCCTCCCGTTCGGATTCAATGAGGCAGACGAAAGATGTATTGCACTCAAGCAGAAGCTCAGAGATGAAATAATCAGGCAGATTGAAGAGAATGGCGTTACGCACTTTATCACCGGTATGGCAATCGGCGTTGATATGTTTGCGGCTGAGATCGTCCTTGGCTTGAAATCGGCTTATAATGGCATTACGCTTGAGTGTGCCATCCCTTGCGAAACACAAGCTGAGAAATGGAGCGAGGCTCTCAGGGATCGGTACTTTGATATAGCCTCCAAATGCGACAAAGAAACGCTTTTGCAGCAGCGTTATACGCCGGATTGTATGCACAAGCGCAATCGTTATATGGTGGACCAGGCTGATTACATTATTGCAGTATGGAACGGCAAACCGAGTGGCACAGGGAAAACCGTACAGTATGCGCAACAGCAGGGTAAGCCGGTGCGTGTCATCAATCCCATAACGCTTGTGGTAGAAAACATATAATCTGGTAATTAGCCAGCAATGAATTGAATAAGCCGCGGTTCCCATTGTGGGGACTGCGGCTTATTCTTTATTCTGAGATCAATTTTTCCCTATAAGGGATGTCGAAAAGAATCCGGTGGTAGTCGAGAAGGCGATGTTTATTAAACAGCTTTTCGGCAAGCCGAACCACTGGATGATTAAGAATCTCATCTGCAATTCCGTTTTCATTGATGAACCTAGCCCATTCAAAAGTGTCTTGAACAGCTTCGGACTCAATTACTACGGGGACGATGGTTTCTGTTAGCCGCATGGCAGGATCATTTTTGTATCGTTTACCTATCCCGCTCGGCTCACAGTTTTCATATTCATCAACATCACTGGACAGTATGGAATCAATCTTCATAAAATCATCAGGGACATCTCGTGTTAAGGTAAGCGCAATATCGCCCTTCCCGTCAGGTACGGTAATGTATTCGGCTATTTCAAGCTCGTAAGGCATCCCACCGATTTCCGCTGTCAGAGTAAACATCTGGCACAAATAAGCAGAGGTTTCATCCACCTTGTCCTCATTCATGAAACACAGCGGATTGTATTCTACGCATTCCCATTTGACTTTTCCCAATTCGGTAAGCTTGGCAATACTCTCTAATGTTTTCTTTTCCTCTTCACGCCATAATTCATCCATCATAATTTTACACCTCCGCTTATTTTCGTTTGAACTCCAAGACCACATCGCCACTGTCGGTGATCCTCATCTGCATCGTTTTCACATATTGAGAAATGAATTGCTGTTTTTCTGCTGAACTCATTTCAATCCGTGTTGTGTGTATTGCTTCATCAAACATCTCAAATATGTTGAGTCTGACGGCATTGTCGATGTACCGATACATCACCTTAAAGAGTGCGCCTTGCTTGATGTCTTCGGTATTCCCTGAATAGAAGTCATCTATGTAGCAGTAGAATATTCCGGCATCTGAAAGTGCATTTTTCAAGTCTGGCCCGCAGCTCTCCCGTTCGATCATGACAAGAAAACGGGCATCTTGCAGAGACGAAATCAGCCCCCAGTAGTCCGAGTCGCTTGACACAAGGATGAAGGAATCCACATTGTTTTTATAGTGTTCCTGACAGGTTCTTGAAATGAGCATCACATCAACAAGGGATTTATTTTGCTTCACTCGTTCGATCATCATGTGCTCAACAGGGATTGCGGTGAAGCTCTCCAAAATGCGCCACGCAGATGCAGCATGAACATCATCAAACAAGATGATTGAAGAAATCTTCTTCGTATATTGACGGTCAAGATTCCTCAGCGTTGCACAAAGTTTGTATGGGTCTGAATTTTCGCAATCTACCACGATGACAACTTTCTCGCTGCTTTCTATAAACTCATAGATGCTTCCCTTAACATAGCTCCCTGCGTCTGATACCTTGCTATATTCTGTGAAATAGTCATTATTCCATTGGTAGAGCAAGGTGACAAATTTCTTGTCGTTATAGAGAATCCCTTCTTCTTTAGGAGTCCAGTTGATGTAAACCTGATACGGATAGAAAAGCAAATGCGAGTAGTAAATATCCGCAGCGGCCTTTGTCCCATCCTCTGTTAGACCATTGGGCATCACAAAAAGATTTTTTACATATTGCCAATTTAGCCAAAGAGGAAATAGCTTTTTGCAGTTGTTAATTCTATCAGCTATCAACTTGTTGATCTCAATAACATGATGGCAAAGTTTTTTGCTGCTCTTTCGGACAAAATTGACTCCATCAGCACTGAGCTGTGTCATGCTGTCTGGCGGAATATACTCAGGGAGATTGTAAATTGAAGTATAGTCAAACCGCATCTTTTCATTGATGTGTTTGAAATTCCGCTCTATGGCCGTTCGGATAATGCAAAGGTGGCGGATTATCCGAGCCGCCTTGTCCTGTTCAAGCCGTTCATAAACTTCCATTTTAGGCGGCTCGTGCTCATTCTCAAAAATCCGCTTTGGCACACCAATCAAATAGGCAATCTTAGAAACAATCTCATAGGTGCTGTCTTTATACCTGATTATATCTGCTTCGGGCACTTGATTATTGACGATTCCAGTATCGCTGCCATCTGCAATCGTGATAAAGCGCTCATCTTCATCCAGCTCTGCTGTTTCGCGGACATCCATATTATGTTCCTTTCGAGGCATAGCGTTGATAACGAACAGTAGACGATGAATGGTCACACAGTCATTACATTATCTGTCCACATTTCACATTGGCTCATCACGGTCTGAACTGCGTCATCCATGCCCTCTGGCGGGTATTTGTGTTTTTTGAGAAGACGCTTGACCAACCGGCGCATACCGGCTCTGGCGCTTTCCTTCTTCTGCCAGTCTATTGTCCGGTTCTTACGGAGCAGATCGGTCAGCTCTTTTGTAATTGCAATCAGTTCGTCATGTTCGTAGAAGTCTTTGATGGCTTGGGGCTTGGTCAGAGCATCGTAGAATGCAAGCTCGTCGGCGGTCAATCCCAGCTTTTCGCCCTCTGCATTTGCATCGGCAATTTCTTTGGCAAGCTTCAAAAGCTCCTGAATGACTTCCTCATTGGTCAGCATCCCATTCAGGTATCGGTTCATTGCACCCTGAATAAGTTCAGAAAACTTCTCTGATTTGACAATATTGGTTCGCCGGTAAACCGAGACTTGTTCGGCAATCAGCTTTTTCAAGAGTTCAACAGCAAGGTTTTTCTCCTTCATGTTGGCAATCTCTTCAAGGAACTTCGGATCGAACAGCGAAAACTCCGCCTTCACATCCGAGAAAAGGTTGATTACGCCCTCGCTCTTGATACTGTGTTTCAGCAGCTCATTGATCCGCTCGTTTACTTCCGGCAGCGTAAACTTCTTACCCGTACCACCGGACAGAAGCCGGACAATCATCGTTCGGACAGATTCAAAGAATGCCGCTTCAAAGCGTGTCTTTTCATCTACCAAGCTACCGCACAGCGAAAGTGCCTGTTTGAGAAGCAACGCCTCCTTGATGTAGATGTTTTGCGTCTTCTCCTTGTCGGGAAGGTCTTGCTCTGCAACGCTCTTGCCGAGGATGTAGTTTACACCTCCGGTAATCGCCTTCGCCTTATCAAGGTCAGTTCCAGTCATGAACTTATCGTAGTTATAACCGTAGAATAGGTCACGGCACACGGACAGTTTCTCAAGGAATTTCGGATATGCAGCCTTGCTGACATCCGTGTCACCGTAGTTCTTCTTGTCCCGCGCTGTGTAGTCATTCATGGCCTGTTTCAGCGCAGCAGCGATGCCCACATAGTCAACAACCAAGCCGCCTTCCTTGTCCTTGAAAACGCGGTTGACACGAGCGATAGCCTGCATGAGGTTGTGACCGGCCATCGGCTTATAGACATACATTGTGGCAAGGGAAGGAACATCAAAGCCGGTCAACCACATATCCACAACGATAGCGATTTTAAGCGGCGAGTCGTTGTCTTTGAACTTTCTCGCCATATCTTCTTTGTGAGCCTTATTGCCGATCACTTCACGCCACTCTTCGGGGTCGTTGTTGCCCTGCGTCATGACAACTGCGACCTTTTCCGTCCAAGCAGGACGCAGTTCCAAAATCCGCTTGTATATCTTCATGGCGATGGGGCGGGAGTAGGCAACAATCATCGCCTTTCCGGTCAGAATATTGGCGCGATAGTTTTCATAATGGTCGAGAATATCGTCTACCAGAGAACGGATCGTCTGGTCGGCCCCCAAAATTGCCTCCATCTGGCCAAGTTCTTTTTTGCTCTTTTCGATAACATAAGGATCGGCATTCTCTGCCATCAGGTCATACTCATCGTCAATAAGATGCAGCGTCTTTTCATCAAGCTTGAGATGGATGACGCGGCTTTCATAGTAAACCGGTCTGGTCGCTCCATCCTCAACTGCCTGAGTCATATCGTAAATGTCGATATAATCACCGAACACCTCACGGGTGCTGCGGTCTTTAGAAGAGATAGGTGTGCCAGTAAAGCCAATGTATGTAGCGTTCGGGAGCGTATCACGGATGATGCGGGCAGTACCGATGATGGTCTTGGCCTCAACCTCGCCGTCTTCCTTCTGGCGCACTACAACTTTCTCTGTCAATCCGTATTGACTGCGGTGCGCCTCATCCGCCATGACGATGATATTCCGACGCTCAGAAAGAGGCTCACCGCTTTCCTCAAACTTCTGCATGGTAGTGAAGATGATGCCGTTAGCCTGACGGTTTGCAAGCAGCTCTTTCAAGTGGGTTCGGCTTTGAGCGTGTTGCGGTGTTTGGCGTAAGAAATCCTTGCAGCGGGCAAACTGGCCGTAGAGCTGGTCATCCAAGTCGTTTCGGTCTGTGATCACAACGATTGTCGGGCTTTCCAATGCCTCTTGCAGATAGTGGGCATAGAACACCATAGACAGCGATTTCCCGCTGCCCTGCGTGTGCCAGAACACACCGCCTTTGCCATCTGTGACGGTTGCCTTTTGAGTGGAAGCAATCGCCTTCTTGACGGCAAAATACTGATGGTAGGCGGCAAGCACTTTGAATGTTTTCTCACCGTCCACATTGAAACAGATAAAGTTTTTCAAGATGTCGAGGAATCGGTTCTTCTCAAACAATCCCTCAAAGAAGGTGTCAAAGGCTGCGTACTGTGTGTTCTCGTAGCTGCCGTCCGTTGTTTTCCACTCCATGAAGCGGTCTTCACCGGAGGTGATGGTTCCGGCCTTTGAGGTAGTCATATCGCTCATGACGCAGACCTCATTGTAAATAAACATGGAGGGGATCTCGTACATATAATTGCGGAGCTGGCGATATGCGTCGGAAGCATCTGTCTCTTCGCGGGAGGGAGATTTCAGCTCCACTACGACAAGGGGCAGACCATTGATGAAGAGAATGACATCCGGGCGTTTTTCGGAATTTTCGATGAAAGTCCACTGGTTGGCAACGGTAAAGTCGTTATTGGCAGGATTTTTGAAATCAACAAGGTAGACGAGGGTGGAGCGTTCCTCGCCATTTACAAAGTATTTTACAGAGATACCGTTTTGCAGATAGTCGGTAAAGGTCATGTTCTTTTGCAACAGCGAGCCGGACTCAAAGTTCTTGAGCTTGTAAATGGCCTCATTGATAGCATCCAGAGGCAAGCCCTTATTGATGCGCTGCAAGGCGGGCAACAGGACATCCTCGTAGAGCGGAGAGTGATAATCACGCTCCACATCCGGTCCGTAGACATAGGTGTAGCCAAGCCCTTCATTAAGTAATTGGAGAACTGCATTCTCGTAATTTGATTCGGTATAATATCCTGCCATTTCCGTTGCTCCTTTGTTCGATCTGCTGTGTTATCATCTAACCCTTTCTGCAATCGTGTCAAGCTGTCCTGCGATCACAGCGAACTCACAGTTCATATCAAGCGTTTTTACGCTGATCTGATTGCCGCTCATCTGGTAATCTCCATCCGGCTGAACGGCATCATCTGTCTTGGCGTATAGAAGCATCCCCGCTACCGTTTCTCCGGGCGCTGCATCCCAGTTCTTGACATAGGTGAAAATCTGATACAAATTCCCTGAGTGGAGCGTTTGCGTCATATAGGGTGCTTTCATCTGCATATTGTGCGTATAGAACTTTGCGTCGATTATAAGCGTCTTCCCAACTTTCTTGTTTGAAAGCACGATGTCGGACTGCATGGTAGGCAGAAGCGTTCTGTACCCATCTGACACTTGCCAAGCGATTTGCGGGGAATACGCACGGATGTCCGGGTGCTCCCGCTGATAATAGCCCAGTATGAATTTCTCATACAGCTTTGCCATTGTCATGTCATCCGCATAATCCATAACACGGATAGATCCGTCTGCGGTCGTTTGCAGCAGTCCTTTCAGAACAAACCGGCATATTTCAATTATCATCCGGTAGGTCTGATTATTGCGGTCATATTGGATGTTCCAGTTGATGTTATGAGCGTCCAAAGTATCTACGGCATCGAAGAAGACAAGCAGCTTATGGATTTCTTTCTTCCTCGCCTTGGCAATATCTGCACGGAGCAGGAGAGCCATTGTCGTTTTGATAATGCGATTTGTATAGGCATTAACCGAAAACTCATCATAGGCGCAGACGAGCTGTTTTTTACGAAGGACTTGGGTTTTGATGGATTCTCCAATTTCAAGCTTGCCTCTTGGGGAAGCCAGCGGCTCTTCCTTTGTTATGTACTGTCTACATAAGCCCCGCTTAATCTGAACAGACACGCCTTTGCATAGGATAGCAGCCAGCAACTCTGCGGTGTTTCGGAAATCCTCAGCGGCAACATCCTTATAGCCTTGCTCGTGCAACACTTGGAACGCATAGGCCAGCATATAGTAGATGTTGCGAATGGGAATCATTTGACCACCTCACGAAGAGTACGGCTCCAATCCTTGACTTTTGCGGCTTCATCAAACCAGTATTCTTTGAGCAGCGGGATCAGCTCAAACTCTACCACGGACTTCATCCAATCGTCTGTGACTGTGGCGTTCGTACAGAAATAACTATGGCCGATGCAGAAACCTTCGCCCAGCGAATCATCATTCGCTATCACATCATTAAGCTGCTCCACTGTGGCAATTAGGCGGTCGAACTTCGGGTTGTTGATCTTCGCCCTATATGCCCTGAAACCAGACGAGTTAAATGCCGGTGTCATCTCAAAGAACGCAAAACGGCGGCGCAGTGCATAGTCCAGCATGGCAAGACTACGGTCTGCGGTATTCATCATGCCGATGATGTAAACATTGCTTGGAATAGAGAACTGCTCGTCCGCGTAGAGAAGCTGTAACTCAACTCCGCGCTTATCGCTTTCAATGAGCATGAACAGCTCGCCAAAAATCTTGCTCAAGTTGCCTCGGTTGATCTCGTCAATGATGAAGAAATAGGGACGGTCATCTTCTGCGGCCTTGCGGCAGAACTCATAGAAAACGCCTTTCTTCAACTCGAAGCCTGTTTCCGTGGGGCGGAAGCCCATGATAAAGTCTTCGTAGCTGTAACTCTGATGGAATTGCACCATCTTGACGCGGTTCGTGTCTTTCTCGCCCATGATAGAATAGGCAAGCCTCTTTGCCGCAAAGGTTTTTCCGACGCCAGGTGCGCCTTGGAGGATCACATTCTTTTTCGTCAGCAAGAGAGCCTTGAGGATGTTGTAGCGGTCTTCTTCCATAAACACATCATGCAGGAAATCGTCTGCGGTATATGGATCGTATGTCCGTTCCTCTTCATCCTCATCTTGGATAGCGGCATCCGTGCTTTCTCCATCAAAAAGGCTTTGCGTCTTCTTCACAAAATCGGTATAAGGCGTTACATCGGTCAGGGTTTTCATCGCCAACTGCTCAGGATGTTCCCACAAACCTTTGTCAGTCCATCGGACGGTGCGTGTGTTGCGGTAGTGCTCGCGGGTGGGATCATATACATACTCGCCCTCAACAACACCTCTGCCAATGATTTCTTTTCTTCCTTTTTTGACAAAGATGATGTCGCCGGGTTTGATGTCATTTGCAAATTGCCATGTGGCGTGAACTTGATTTTTATACGAGCTTGTCCCGCCGTAGACTTCCCGCATCTTAGCTCGCATTTCTTCCTTTGAGCTATACTGCATGAGATCGCCCATGTCATCCCAGCCGATAGCCATAATACCCTCAGCATAATCGTTCTCCCAGTTGACGGAGCTATCGCCAGCAGCATACAGCCAATACCGGACGGCTGTGTCATCGACCGTGAGGGCAGTATCAGAGGATTCCTTCGGGATGATGCCCTCAAACATCTTCTCGCTGAAATCCATATCAATATTGTTGTCCTTGACTACCTTTGTGCAGCCTCGGCGGATGCTGTTCGACTTGTTTCCGGTCTGCTCATAGTAATAGGTTATGTTGTCATGGGTGGCCTTTAAGGCATTGACCATGCGATCCTTGCCATAGTCCTGTCCGATATGGACGATGAAGTAAATCGTTGTTTCTGTATTGCCCCGGCGGGTGTACCTTATTCCCTCCATCATGGATGCAAACAGCATGACCATGAGCTTATGGGATGTTTCCCCGAAGAACGGAACTTCTTTGCACATGGCCGCAACAGCGTCATCGGAAGAAATCTCCCCATCATAAGCCAGCTTCGCATACTTGTAGACGGTCACTTCGCAATCATACTCAGGCCCCACATAGTTCCTTACTCCGCCCTTTGCATCCAGGAACTCTTTGAGCATCTTGAGATCATTGAAATAACCGGCTGTGCGTTCCTCAGCGCGTTCCGACATCACATCATGTTTCAGATATTCGAGTATATCCTGCTTTGCCGCTGCCATCGACTCGTCGCTCTCAAAACACTTCCAGAAGGAGAGGGCAATGGTATTCTGATACAGGTAGAAGGCATCAGAAACATGGGTGCTGAGGCTGCTTTCTGCCCAGTCAGGGTGTTTCTCGCGCAGATAATCCTTATAGTCTCTTCTGGCGCGACTGATTGTTTCTTGTATATCCATTGCACATACCTCCCATTTTCAAATCATATTATACCGCGTTTTGGCAGTAGGTGGTCGCTTGTTTGGCGACAAGGGCGATAAACGATAATTTAGCGGCTTAGAGCTGGATGCTGGAAACATCAAGCTCGCCACTCATCAACTTCGGCAGAAGACTATCTCGTAACCGTTTGAGCCTGTCATTTTCAATAGCATTGCATTTTATTTGCTCAAACATAGGTGAAACAACACCTTGGTACTCGGCTATCTCTTCGGCATTAGGTAAAACCAGTTCAAAAGCAAGAGTATCAGATGGCGTAGTCCTTTGCCTACTACCTGTCGATCCAGTAACATGACTACACATAAAATCTGAAAACGAAGTGCTGTCTATAACTGAATATAAGAAATCAGTGAGGTCTTGGCTTTTGGCCTTATAGACTATAAACTCGGTTGAGCAGACGGCATTCGCTGTTAAACAATAAGGTTTCCAGACACGCTTTGTTGTTGGATTCAGCTTGGAAATCATAAAGCAGGAGTCATCGACGATAAACTTGTTGCTCTTAATCGCAGTCGATGGCTCAAATACAGGGAAATGTGCCTCATCAAAAGCGGGGATGCTGTAATGTTCAAGCATCATTTCCGGCTCTTTAGCTGGATTGAAGCTCTTTTTTGAGATAGTTGCCACATCACCGAGCCGTACAATGCGCCAGCCAACGGGTAATTTGTCACGATTTACTGTTTCAAATCGCTTGTGGTATAGCAGCTCGGCTTGCTGCTGTAAATTATCGTTTATCTTCTGATTGACTGCAATTTTCTTGTCAAACAGGTATAAACACTCAACTATCCGTTCTTGAACAGTGATGGATGGAAGGAACAGTGTAACTGCATTCAAGTTGGCTTGGCTGAGTTTTGGCTGGGCCGATCCTGTAACATACCCAGACAAATCCATACTGTTTAGCAAGTAACAAAGATAGCGGGTATTACATAGCTCATTTCCTTGAACAATATGGGCATGGTTATTCACCCAGAATTGTCCCTCAACTACTTGCGCAATATTTTGTTTTTTGGATTTTAAGTTTTCTCCATCCTCTGCAATCAGAAGATATGTCCCGTCGAAGATGAAATCGTCAATGTGATCAATTACTCCCTGTGCACCATAATAGCGAAAATTACCTTGCCTTTTTTCGCGCTGCGCGCCAGAAAGTGGAACTCTTTTCTTATCAAAGTTAATAGTAACTTCGTCAAAACGGTATTCTTTAAGCTCCATATTTGCGCCCCTATCCGATGTATTTTCTATGTGCCAGCTTTACATTTTGTTGCTTCACCATTGCGTAGTGCATGGTCGTATCGATCTTTTGATGTCCTAAGAGCTGCTGGACTTGCTCTATGGGCATTCCCTTGTCTATGGCTGAGGTCGCCAGCGTCCGCCGGAATTTGTGTGGGTGTACTTTTGGTAAACTCAAGCGTTTTCCCAGCTCTCGAAGCCGTGCTTCCACACCGCCGATCATCAGCCGGTCGTGCGGAGCTTTCAGCGAGACGAACAGTGCCGGGTTCGTATCCGTGCGCTCGTTGAGGTAGTTCTGCAAATGGATTTTTGTCCTTGCATCGAAGTAGACAAGGCGCTCCTTGTTGCCCTTACCGATTACAACACATTCCCGCTCGTTGAAGTCGATGTCCTCTCGGTTTAGCATGACCATCTCTCCAACACGCATCCCCGAGGAAGCGAGCAGATCAATAATTGCTAAATCCCTTGTGGTCGCGCAGCTATCCCGCATCAGCTCTAATGCCTCGTCCGTGTAGGTGTCTTTGACCACCTTTGCCGTCTTTACCTTGTGAATCCGGCGTACCGGACTTTTCAAGATGAAGTCTTCGTCTTCGAGCCATGAGAAGAAGCTGGACAGTATGCGCCGGATGTTATCAATCGTTACCTTGCTGGATCTGCGTTGCGTCTGGTAGGTGGTCAGGTACTTGCGAAGATCATCCGTTGTTATCTGACTGGCCTTCTTAGCGATGGCAGACAGCATGGATTCAATCGTCTTTCGGTAATACTTCAAGGTCTTCTCGGAGCAGCCCTCAATGCGCTTGGCAGAAATAAAAGCATCAACTGCATCTTGTTCATCCTGCTTGGCATCAGTTCCTTCTTGGCTGATACTCACACCTTGCAAAGCCTCAGCCAAAGCGCTGCCTAACTGTAACAGTTGTTCATTGTTGAGATACGGCAGCATTTTACGCTGTATCTCTTGGATAAGTTGTTCTTTCATCGTCGTTCTCCTTTGTCTTTAAGAGAACGATGAACAGTGGCAGTTCCTTTGAAGTGACTCTCGCCACTGATGAGAGTTAATAGGGCGGTAAACGATAATTTACAGCAGCAAGCCGCTGCGATTTTTAGATCATGGTTTGTCGATTATGTTCCATTCGGGGGCACTGTACCGGACGAATGGAAGAATGTCACTTTAGAAGACATTACAACACTGGTAAGTCGCGGCATAACTCCAAAATACGCTGATGATACCGGCCAAATTGTAATCAATCAGAAGTGCATTCGCAATCACATGATTGATCTTTCTTTTGCGCGAAGCCATAGGCCGAAAGTTATCAATAATAAGTGGCTCCAATTTGGAGACTTGCTAATCAACTCGACTGGCGATGGCACTTTAGGGAGAGCAGCGCAGGTCTGGTTTCAGCCACATAATCTTACTGTTGATTCTCATGTTACGATTGTCCGGCCAGCAGCAGAAAATATGATTTTCTATATTGGGTTGTGGGGAACCCAGCATGAAAAAGAAATCGAGTCGCTTCATACAGGAAGCACTGGTCAGACAGAGTTGCCCAGAGATCGCGTAAAGGCTATCGAACTTCTTTTGCCTGATAAGGAGACTTTAGAACGCTTTAATGCTCTCATTGCGCCGATGGCAGCTGCCATTGTCTCGAATCAGGAAGAAAATAACAGGCTTGCATCCATTCGAGATGCGCTCCTTCCAAAGCTAATGTCGGGCAAAATTGATGTCTCTGCTATCCAGCTTTAAGCCGCTAAATTATCGTTTATCTCAGCATTTGTTTTTATCCTCGTCTGCAAAGAGCCTATAAGCTTAACCACTTTTCTCTGTGTTTCAAGATCGGGTATTTCTATCTCAATCTTTTGAAAAGTTGAAGAAGGACGAGCCAAGGCAGGAACGCCTACTTGCGAAGCATTGCTAAGAAGTTTATGCTGTCCAATCGGTGTATGAAAGTAGTACACAAAATACTCCGGCAGAACTTTCTTATTACACTTGACGCGGAACTGAGATTGCGAGATCACATATCGATCCCTTTGAGCAGTCTGAGGAATGTAAACAATCTGTCCCAGTGTTCCCCGGTGAGTAATTACAACATCACCCTTATATGCGTTGGCCTTTTTAAGTGAATCAGCCTTTTCCTCGGTAACATAGCGGAATGATTTTTCCGAAAGTTCAAATCCCTCAAGATTGCTGCCGTTGAGAACAGGGATGCCTTTATCAACAAAGCAATCGACTTTTATATTTGAGCCAAACGGCCCCATTGCTATTTCATCTATCAAATCAGCGATGGGGTAGGTTTTATAATTCATATCCAATCGCCCCCAGTCTCTCCTTGATCTCGGCCTCAAGTTCATGGGATTTTGCAAACAGTTCGGAAAGCTCAGAGGTCAACCGGCTCATCTTTTCCTCAAACGGTTCGCCGTCATCTTCCTGTTCTTCAATGCCCACATAGCGCCCCGGCGTGAGAATGTAGTCCTGCTTGGCAATTTCCTGCGTGGTCACAACAGCACAGAAGCCTTTTTCATCTTCAAGAGTTCCGTCAACAAATGCGTTGTAAGTATCGGCAATCCTTTGAATATCCTCATCCGTCAGCTCCCGGAGCTTTCGCGTGACCATCGTGCCCATTTTTCTTGCGTCGATGAAAAGCGTTTTGCCCTTCTGCTTTTTATTCTTGGCAAGGAACCAGAGCGACACCGGAATCTGTGTTGTGTAGAAGAGCTGGGACGGCATAGCGACAATGCAGTCTACAAGGTCGGCGTTGATGATGTTCTTTCGGATCTCGCCCTCACCGCCAGACTGAGAAGACAGTGAACCATTCGCAAGCACCATGCCAATCCGTCCGTTCGGCGCGAGATGCCAAATCATGTGTTGCAGCCAAGCAAAGTTGGCGTTGTTGGCCGGGGGCGTTCCGTATTGCCAACGCACATCATCCAGCAGCTTATCTTGCCCCCAACCGGAGAGGTTGAAGGGCGGATTTGCCATAATGAAGTCTGCCTTGAGCTGCGGGTGACAGTCATTGAAGAATGTGTCCGCGCTGAACTTGCCAAGGTCAGCTTCGATGCCGCGAATAGCAAGATTCATCTGTGCCAGCTTCCAAGTGGTAGGGTTGGAGTCCTGACCATACACAGAGATGTTTTTGATATTCCCACCGTGATTTTCGATGAACTTTGAGGACTGGACAAACATACCACCAGACCCGCAGCAGGGGTCGTAGACACGGCCATTGTATGGCTGCAATACTTCAACAAGGGTGCGAACAACGCAGGACGGGGTATAGAACTCACCGGCGAGCTTACCTTCCTGTTCAGCGAATTTGGCAAGGCAATACTCATAAGTGCGGCCGAGAATATCCTTGCTGTTCCCGTGGTCGATCATCTGGATATTGGTAAAGAGGTCAACGACCTCACCGAGCCGCCGCTTATCCAGCTCAGGACGGGCAAAGTTTTTGGGGAGGATGTCTTTTAGCCGCTTGTTTTCCTTCTCAATGCTCCGCATGGCCTCGTCGATGACTGTGCCGATCTCAGGCGTGTGCGCAGCGGCAGATATGACGCTCCATCTTGCGTTTTCCGGTACAAAGAAGATATTCTCCGCCGTGTATTCGTCCTTATCCTCTTCAAAGCCGTCGCCCTCAGCAACAAGCTCCTGATACTTCGCCTCGAAGCGGTCTGAGATGTATTTCAAAAAAATCAACCCGAGAACAACCGACTTGTATTCCGAAGCGTCGATGTTGCCGCGAAGGACGCAAGCTGCATCCCAAATCTGTTTTTCAAATCCAATATTGCTTGTATTCGTTTCAGCCATTGAAGCTACCTCCGTAGTCTTTTTTAACGATATATAGAATGCACAGTGCGTGGCTTACTTGTCCGTATGGATCGCTTCGCAAATGTCCCCGATGTCACAATTCAGATACTCACAGATGCGCAGCAAGACAGAAAGGGCGACCTCTTCATTCTTATTAAGCTTGCTCATGGTACCCGGCGAAAGCTCGGTTTCTTTCCGAAAAACCGCCTTCGGGATCTCTCGTTCAATCAGCATTACCCATAATTTCTTGTAGCTTATCTTCATCACTGCACCTCACTCAACCGTTTATAGTGACCCTCATTTTATTATACATCGAAAGCTCCACAAACGCAATTCATCCGTCCGAAAATTCAAAATAAATTTCAAGTTCTTGGATTGCTGCACAATAATAAAAAGCCTGCGCAATGCACAGGCCAAAATAGTCAGGGACGCATCTTCCTTCCGTGCCGGTATAATGCGTAAGTGTAAAAATCGAGAGCAAGGACGATCTCATATCCATTTGTGCTTGAGAAAAAAGAAATGTCATCGGCATACTGGATCACGCTTTTCAAGAAGCCCATTGCACCGCCGCAATCGAATGAGAAAATTACCGTGACTGTCCCGGCACCTTGTCTGATTTCAGTGTCAATTTGGTAGTTCTCAGATATTTCGATGGCTTGACTGATAAATACCTTGGCGATAGGTTTCCGCTCAGGAAGCGGCACATAAACTGCGCCCTCATTGAGCTGTTTGAATATGTCCTTTGATGAACATTTATCTTTTGACGGAGCGGGTTCTTTTACTTCGGCTGGTATAGGTTCATCGGCTATCTCAGCTTCTATTTCCTCTATTGTAGGTTTATTGTATTGCCTTTTATAAATCACTTTCTGAAACATTGTATCTCCTTCCGTGTAATCGAAAGAATGGCTGACAGTCTATCAGATTATGGGCATCGTTAAGTTCACGCAAGGATCTGAGAAGTCGTTCTTTGCGATTCAGTCTATGCATTATCAATTTACCACGGGAGAATAGAATAATCAATGTGATTTACTGTATTCTCTCGTTGTTTTGCGTTGTAAAATGTGAAAGGCTCACTCCCCAAAGTGAGCAGTGAGCCTTGTTGCTTATTCGAGTTCTCCGCTGCGGGATTTCTCCTGTTCCTTTGCCATCGAGGGACTGAGGAAATCATCCACATTCGCCTTCATCGTGTCAATCAGGCGAGCTTCTTTTTTCAACTTGGCGCGTTCGTCATAAAGGCGCTGCTGCTCGTCCACGAGCCGTTGCTGTTCGCCTTGCAGAGATTTCAAGCTCGGCAATTTTCCGTCGCCTTGTATAGCGAGAAGAGTGCTCTTTGCCGCCTCATAGATGACAAGCTCTGCTTCGTGTTTGGCACGGTATGCCGGTTTGTCCGCCGCCTTCATATAGGCATCATAAACCGGTTTGAGCCGCTGGTAGTTCGAGATGTTTTTGATAAGCGGCTGCACCTCACGCAGTTTGGTTTCAACATTTTTCAGCTCACTGCCGGTGCGGGCATAGGAGCTGTGAATGTCCTCGACTTTCTTTTCAAGGTCAGCATATTGCAGAAGGTTGTTCTCAGTCAGGTAGTTGAGAGTACGCGCGGCCTCTTTGAGAATGGTGAGCTTCGCTTTGTGTTCGTAACCTTTGCTGCCGATGAGCTGGATGCGCTCCTGAATGTCGCTGATGAGGGAGATACCCCGGCGAGAGGTCTGCATCTGGCGCTTGCGGTTCCCGCGCCCCTGAATGCGCTCTTTGATCCGTTCCTCGGTGTAGTTGTCTCCGATGGTCTTTGCACGGGTAAAACGCTCCTGTCCCTCAGCACGGAAGGAGATGTATTTTCCGGTCTTGATTTCATATCCGGCTTCCTGCATGAGTTTCAAAAACTCATCGTAATCCTTCGCTGTGATGATGCAGCGGTCGATGGTCTGCTTGAGCTTTTGCTTCCAGCTTGTGCCGCGTTTAGCCTCTGTGTATTCCTTGTAGTCCATGCCCTTGCTCTGTGAGGGTGGGATCACGGAAAGCCCATGTTCCTTACAGATTTCGTCGCTGAGTTGGCGCATTTCCCGATATGTCCGCTTGTTGCTCCGATAGGCATGGTAGTCTACAAAATTGACAGCATTGAAGATGATGTGATTATGGCAATGCCCCTTGTCGATGTGGGTGGCGATCACATATTCATACTTGCCTTTCAGCCATTCGTCGGCAAACTGTTTTCCGATTTCATGCGCCATCTCCGGCGTGACTTCTCCGATGTCGAAGGATTGAATCAGGTGTCGGGCAATCACCTTCGGCATCTGCATTCCTTGCTGGGCAGCGAGATTTCGTGTCCACTCAAATTCCTTTGCTGCCGCGTCGCTGGCTGCACAGCCGAAAGAGGAAACATAGAGCTGATCGTCAGTCTTTTCCGGGTCGAGGATGTAGGCAAGCGCCTTGTTTACAGTTCCTCGGATTGGCTTGATTTTAGTAACTGCCATATTTCCTTTTGCCTCTCTTTCAGCTCGGCGACATCATCCTCATAAAGGTTTCCCTTTGAATTGATACGGCGGCAAATCTGATTGATATTTGACGCTGCACGGCTGACAGCGGCGGCAAGCTTCTTCTGCTGGGTGTAGTCCACCTTGATGATATAGCCGTCAATCGCCATCTTTCTGAGATACGCGCCCATATTGTTTGTTCCGAGCTGCGCCATCTTTGATTTGATGATCCGATGCTCATTTTCCGATACGCAAAACTCAATGCGGATTGGCCTTGTTCTATTTGCCATAGGCAATCTGTCCTTTCGTAAAGATAGAGGGTTTGGGAGACATCCCAACAAGCATTTTGAAGAGTAAGGGCAGGGTTCCCTTACTCGAAAATCGCCGTGTGTACGGACACCGGCTGTGCTTGCTGTTCTCTATAATCGTATTCCCTCGTAGGGAGTCCCCGTAAAATACCCCTCTCACAATACAACGGACAAAAACGCTCACAATGCCAAGTATCATACAGAAAAAAGACGCTCGGAAGCGTCTTTTCTCCGTATATAAGCATCACACAATTTCCCAAACAAAGGTCGCGGTATCGCGCAAATCAATGTCATCCGGCTCGACATCCGGCTCACCACATTCCCTGAGAGCCATCATAGGCATGATGCAGTCCTCCATCTCGTAGCTCGTTCTTGAGGCGATGTTTAACTCGCCCCAGTTATAATCAATGGATTGGAGTTTGCCCAACTCTACGCCTGACGCTCTGCATAGAATCTCTGCTTTTTCTCTGGCATTCTTCGTTGCGCTCATCAGAAGCTCTTCGCTGACCTTCGCTGCATCCTTTACGGTAAATGCAATGTTCAGTTCAGGCTTTGCTCCGCTGTCCCCGATAGCAGAGATGACTTCTGCAAGTCTTTTGCTGTTAAAGCCAAATGCCAGCTTGAGGCGGTAGGAGCAGTTATATCCTGCGAACTCTCGCTTGTAGTTTCCGCTGCGTTCCTTAACACTCTCATAGGCGGTAGAGACATTGAAGCTCGTAGTCTTCAAATCACCCTTTTCAAAGCCAACTTTCTGAGATGCAGCTTCAAGGCTGTTGATCCTCTCCGTTGCCCTCTGCATAGCATCGTCGTACTCTTTTTCTTGTGTCTCTATGCCGAGGGAAAGAGTGATGTAGTCAGGTCTTGCAGAGACGCTGCCTACGCTTTTGACCGTGATTGTTCTCATCATTTGCGTCCACCTTTCTTGCGGCTCTCATAGTCCTCATCAATTCGCTTTTTCCAATTTGCATCGAGAGGTGCGCTGCATCTGACAGAGCAGATTGCTTCGCTCAGAACTTCATAATTGAGCAGCGTTCCTTCGCTGTCGCTGTGATAATTCACGGCGCGATCCTCGCTGATGCCGAAGTGTCTTGCGGTCTCAACCGCGTCGATATTGGCACCGAGGAACAGAAACTCCCAACCGTACTTTTCCTTCTGCCGCTCGATCATCTTCTTGACCTTCTCGCTGTCGTATCGACGGCTGGCATTCTCCATTCCATCGGTAGTGATGACGAACAGAGTATGCTCAGGGACATCCTCATTTCTTGCGTACTTGTGGACATTCCCGATGTGATGGATAGCACCACCAATAGCATCCAGAAGAGCTGTGCAGCCTCGAACGGTATAGTCATCTCTGGTCATGGGTTTGATACTCTGGACGCTCACGCGGTCATGAATAACCTCGCTGGTGTTGTCGAAGAGGACGGTGGAGATCAGGGCTTCGCCCTCAGCGTTCTTTTGCTTTTCAATCATGGAGTTAAAGCCGCCGATGGTGTCAGCTTCAAGCCCACTCATAGAGCCGCTGCGGTCAAGGATAAAGACGATTTCGGTTAAGTTCTTTCTCATGTTCAAGTTCCTCCGTATATGAAAATATGACTGCTCGGTTTTTACCTTGCAGTCATATTATACGGATTTATTCGGTTGTCGTGGTCGCATGGCAAGCGACATTCAAAACTTGTCGCAAAACCGTTCAAAAAACTCGCTTGCCTCGTCTTCGCACATATCGCTTTCAAGATATGTCTGCAACTCTTTCTTCATGTTAGAGTATAGCATATCACCATCATCTGCAAATGCTGTATGCACAAGTTCTCCATAAATGCCACAAGTAACGGCATAATAGCGAGAACATTTTTCAAGGGTTATTCGGCATAGATCATTGTACTCTTCATCTTTCAAAATTGTTCCATTCTCTGATCCTTTTCGACCTATGGTTGCTCCGTAGTTATAGTTCTTCCACATGATTTTACTCCTTATATGATGCCTCTGAATATGTCAGCTTCTATGTCTGCGATCTCGTCCATCGGGATCTTCGTTCCATTGTTCAGGATCATCATGCGCTCATATTCTTCGATGCGTTTTAGGTTGCCGGTCACGGTAACATACGCACCGCCAGCTTTCTTTTCATCTGGCACAAAGTATGTGACGGTGATCTCCGGTTGGTCTGCAATGATGTCGTTGAGATACTGCTGCTTCGTGTCCAACATCGCTTTTGTTTCTTCACCGAAGTCTATCCGTTCGTCCGTCAGACGCCCGGTTTCTTTGATAGCAGCGTCATATCCGGTGAGTGCTGCGAAGGGTGAAAACTGCGCTGCCCGTTCAATCTCAGACATTTGCGGTCTTGTTTTGGAAACATAGTGGGGATGATTGATAATGTCAGAGTAATCATTCTTCATCTTCTTCATCCTCCATTCTCATACTCAGATACCTCCGTTCCCGATGCTAAAGTGCATCCTTCTGGCAGTTCTTAACGCACTCCATACATAAAATACACTCTGTTCCGTTCTTCCGTTTTCTTGAGTTGTCGGTGACATCCACATCCATAGGGCAAACCTTCTTGCACTTGCCACACGATACGCACTTGCTTTTATCACACTTGATTCTAAACAGTGCGAAGTAGCTCATCGGCTTCAAAAATACTGTAATTGGACAGATGTATTTGCAAAAGGCTCGGTTATCTTTGAAGGCAACGGCAAGAGCGATCCCCACAATGTAGTAGAGCGCATTTCCAACGATAAATGCCCAGAACATGATGCCTTCAATATTAGCCACATCAGCAATAAATAAAGCCAAAACGAAAACAAGGGAAACAAGGAAAACGATGTACCTTATCCATCCGATTTTACGCCTTTTGTGATCTGGTGTTTTATACGGAAGGAAGTCAAGCACCATTGCTGTCCAACACGCATATCCACACCATCCGCGTCCAAAAATTAGCGGTCCGAAAATCTTTGCTACGGCATAGTGGATTGTCGCAGCTTCAAAAACTCCGGTGAAGAGATAATACCAAAAGCCCTCAATCTGCATATTCTCATCACAGATAAGCCCCAAATAGATGAGCATATAGAGACCGACAAGAAGCTGGACAACACGCCTTGCATGTTTGTAGTTCTGCGCAAAGAGAACAAGTCCTAATGTGATGGATATTCCGATATAGCTGAAATTGAAGAGATAGAAGATGTTACTCTTTGCCAGCCATAGTATAATCGCAATAGTTTCAAAGACAATCAGCATGATTGCCGGTAATATGTATTTATTCAGACTACTTCGCTTCATGCCTTGTGTCCTCCGATCTGTGCATTGCGATCCTTCGCCGTTGCACCTTCCTCTAAGTTCATACCTTTGAGGATTGCATTCTTTCCAAACTTCTTCTTGATGGTCAACATGGCTTGCTGCATCTTTTTCTCACGCTCAAGTTCTCGTTGTTCCTGCTCCTGCTCGGCTTGAAGTGTCGCATAATCAGTGAAGAGGTCAAGCTGCTCATATCCATCATTTTTCTTTGGTGCTGCCGACTCGGCTATCACATGATTAGCTGTAACATTCAGCCTTCGGATGAGAAGGCTTTTGTCTGTGATGCGGTCAAAGAGTTCGGAAACAGCACACATTATTTTCTTCGTGGATGATGTGTGTCCGTCGAGGTTTATTGTGCCGTGGGAGTGTTTAGGAATCTGCCGTCCGTAGCCATCTTTGACAATAGCTCCGTGATACTTTGCTCTGCGCTCAGGATCAGTAAGGTTTTCAATGTCATAGCCTACAGTTACAACAATCTGGTCTGTGACAAGCCCTTTGTCCACCAAATCAAGTGTCAGCATATCAGCCATCTCTCGAAGCACGAGCTTTGCCTTGTCTGCTTCATAGGGGCAGTGCAGCACTTGTCCTGAGCCGAGGCTATTAGTGCTTGGTCTGTATGCTTTGATTGCCTTGATGGTCGTTGGTTCCCAGCCCCACGCATGGTCGATCAGCAGCTCCGCATTTTTCCCGAAGAGCTTGTAGAGCAAGTCCTCATCGCGCTCAGAGCATCTTGCTACATCGCCCATCGTAAACATACCGTTTTCTTCGAGCTTCTTTGCGATGCCTCGTCCCACTCGCCAGAAGTCGGTGAGTGGCTGATGCGTCCACATGGTCTGTCGATAACTCATCTCATCCAGCTCGGCAATGCGCACACCGTTCTCGTCTGCCGGTATGTGCTTTGCAACGATGTCCATTGCCACTTTGCAGAGAAAGAGGTTTGTTCCGATACCGGCTGTTGCTGTGATGCCGGTGGTCTCAATGACATCCAGAATGATCTTCATGGCGAGGTCATGCGCCGAGAGCTTGTAGGTGTTCAGGTAGTCAGTCACATCCATGAATACCTCGTCGATGGAGTAAACAACGATGTCCTCCGGTGCAATGTACTTCATGTAGACTTCGTATATCCTCGTGCTGTATTCCATGTAATAAGCCATACGAGGGGGCGCGATGATGAAGTCAATCTCAAGCTCTGGATTTACTTGCAGCTCAGAGAAGAAATGAGACTTTCCTTCAAGCCTTCGCCCTGGTGCATCATGCCTTCTTCCTGCGTTTGCTTCCTTAACTCGTTGCTTGACTTCAAACAAGCGTCCGCGTCCTGATATGCCGTAGGATTTGAGGGACGGCGTGACGGCAAGGCAGATCGTTTTGTCTGTGCGGCTCTCGTCCGCAACTACGAGGTTAGTGTCCATCGGATCTAGTCCGCGCTCTCGACACTCAACCGAAGCATAGAAGCTCTTGAGGTCGATTGCGATATATGTTCTTTGCTTCATGCTCCGGCGATCCTCCTTTCATCCTTAGAGCTTATACATATCGAGCAACATTGCTACAAGCTCAGCGGTACGATCAATAATATCCTGCACCGTCCATGCGTCCTTTTCTGCAAGCTCCTTATTGATTTCAAGCCCGTTTTTATACCCCACATAGAGCTTCTGAGCATTGAGACGATCCCTCTTTTCTACGAAAGAGAGATTGCTTAAAGTGCTGTTATATCCGGTAATAGTCAGGTTGCCGATCTTGTGGACATACTGTTCAAGATACTCGTTAGCCAAATTACGATCTCCAGTGGCAATCATATCTACCCATTTGTCGGGGATATTCTTTCCTTCGGGGAATATGTGTTCAATAGTCCATTTGAAAACCTTTTTTCCACCATAATCATTCTGCTCCCAGAGGTCAGTCCATGTTTCGTTGGTCATGTGTTTCTGAGCAATAGCGCAGAGAACGAATCTTGCAACGCCAACATTCTCTTCGTAAATGTCTCCCTTGAGTTTTTCTTCAAACAACTCATCGGTGGCAGACCAACGGACAAGCTCGTCGTAGATATGCTGATAGATTGCAGTTCCGGTGAGTTTTCCTTCCTCAACATCGGAAATAATCTGCATGAAGATCTTATTCAAATCTCGTGTATTAGGAGTATCTGTGATATTTCTTCGGACAAAGAAGCGAGTCAGCAACTTGATTGTTTCCAGAATATCAGCGTCAGCAACTTCAAGCGCGACTTGATTTTTGAACAAGTACATCAGCAGCAGATAAGAAGGTGCGCCCTGAATACGACTCAGGTCGGTCAAGCTATTGGTATATTTGCTTTTGTCATCTGTACTGAGGATGAGCTGTGAGTAAATCTCTCCACACTCCAATATGTCCTTCATAAAGCCGGACAAATCTCTGCTTATCAGTTCCTCAAAAATGGACAACAAATTGGAACGGGTGGCAATATAGCCGAGAGGATCTTTCTTGCGCTGCCCATCCGTTCTGAACGGCTCGTTTAAGCGATTCTTGAACGCATTATAATACTGCCGGAAAAAACGCTCTTGTGTAGAGTAGTCATCCGTCAAATAACCGAGAAGTGTCTGCCAATCCTCAAAGCAGTCATCACAAGTCATACCCGAACGCTCGGCTCTCGCCAAAATAAGGTTTTTCATGAGGTCAATAGCTGTCAATGGCGTACCTCTGTTATTTAGAGACTCAAAAAGAGTGTAAGCCTCCGCGTGACTTCCAACCTCTATCTTAACGAGTACCGCTTTCGATACCTTGCTCTTGATTTCAAGCAGGGTCTTGACTGCATCGCCCGACTCTTCAATATCCTGATCTAATCTTTGTAGGAAGTATTTATAGCACTTGGCGATCTTGCGATTGCCCCAGTTTTTTTCGCGCTTCGCACTTTTGAGCAGACCATTCTCGTACATTACGACATTGAAGTCAGCCTGATTGTGGTTTTGAATTTGAGGACAAAGAATAAGCCCGTTCGATGCGCCTTTGCAAATAATGGACTTTCTAAGAGCAGGAAGCTCGTCCTCATCATCCTCATCCAACTCATCCTTATGTATCTTGAGCCGGTTGTATATTGCGGTCAGAAGGAGGCAGAGCGTCGTTAAACGCTGCTGTCCATCGACAACCTCAAGCTCCTTTGTTTGGAAAGCATCGGAAGAGTTATCAATGCAAATAATTGAGCCGATAAAATACCCATTGTCGTTTTCACAAATGTCATCGTAAAGGTCTTTCCATTGGTATTGTCCCCATGTGTATTCACGCTGATATTTCGGAATCATGTAGCAGAAGCCAGCGTCCTTCTTGAATACATCGTCTATTTGATAATCATGAACAGATTTGATCACTGAGTTATCCTCCTTGCGTATTATGCTCCGAGCAAACTCTGGTCAAAAGCAAACAGAGCCTCGTTAATTTCAAAAACATTGTAGTTTCCCTTGCTGATGAAGAACTCAATGATGATGTCGAACTTGTTGCTATGAGACAGCGCAAAGCCAGCCTTCATCAGCATATCCCTCGTTTCGTCCAAAGACAGCTCAAGAGCGATGGCAAAAGCAATCGCTGTGGGCTTGCTCGGCTTATAGAGCTTGTCAGTGCGGATCTTCGAGAAGAGCTTACGGTCAATGTTTGCCTTCTTGTAACACTCAGCATCCGTCATACCGGACTCATCAATCTTACGCAGCAGCATCTCAGAAAAGCTCTCGTCGATTTGCTTCATAGCCTCGTCCAGAGACATTGCTGCCTTCATTGCCGCCATAGGAGGCAGAGTCATTTCCTTTGCCTCATAGACTGCATCAGAGCAGACATTCATCTCGCGGATAGCGTCTTCCTCGTCCTCAAGGTCTTCCTCGCGGAAGGCATTCAGTCTGCGAAGACGCTCTGAGTAATTGTCCGTATGCTCGTCCACATAGTGGTCATCAATGTACTCTTCAATGTCGGAGAACAGCTTCTCGCTAATCCGATATGCCTTCTTGTCGAAGATGACGATATAGACAGTCATATCATTCTCAAGCAGGAAGTCGCTGATGGTCTCCATCGCTATTCTGAGTGCTTGGTCTTTCGGATAGCCATAGATGCCGGAAGAGATCAAGGGAAACGCAACCGTCTCACAGTTTGCTTCCTTTGCCAGCTCAAGGGATGCCTGATAGCAGGAAACAAGCTGCTCACGCTCTTTATGCTTGCCGTCCAAATAACGCGGTCCGACGGCATGAATAATGTACTTCGACGGGAGTTTATATGCTCCCGTTATTTTTGCGCTGCCGGTCTCACAGCCGCCGAGTGTCTTGCACTCTGCCAGCAGTGCCGGTCCTGCAGCACGATGAATGCAGCCGTCCACGCCTCCACCACCGAGAAGAGATGAGTTTGCAGCGTTGACGATTGCGTCCACTTTCATTTTTGTGATGTCATTTCTCACTATTTGTAATGGCATAGCAGCCTCCTATCAGAGCTTGAGACTGGATGCCCATGTGTTCATCTCTGCCTTGCTGACATTGCTCTTAAATACTTTGCCTTCCAGCAGCTTTGCTCCGGCACAGCTCGGAAGGAGCCTTCCGTTCGTCTTGCCCATGTCACTTCCACCGGAGATAGCAAACGGTACAATTGTCTTGCCGGTCAGGTCATAGCTCTCAAGGAAAGTGTTGATGATGGTCGGTGCGACATACCACCAAATTGGGAAGCCCACAAACACGGAATCGTAATCAGCCATGTTATCACGCTTGCCGTTGATAGCAGGACGAGATGCCGGATCATTCATCTCAACGGAGCTGCGTGAGTTCTTGTCCATCCAATCAAGGTCAGCTTTTGTATAAGGCACTTCCGGTGCAATCTCGTAAATATCAGCACCGATAGCCTCAGCCAATGTTTCAGCAACCTTCGCCGTAACTCCGCTTGCGGAGAAATATGCAACTAATTTTCTGCTCATTGTTAAGCCCTCCAATTATTCTTCGTATTCAATTTCATTATCTCTGCACCAGCGTTCAGCCAGCTCTCGATAGGCGTTTGCCTGATAGTCATACCATAGCTGTTCGATGCCATGATAGCGGATGGATTGCTTGAAGCGTCTGAATGCGCCCTTACCTCGGATTGCGCCGATCAGTTCACTCTTGATTTTGCCCGGAGGCAGATAGTCAACAAATGCCTCCATAATGCTGTACTCATGTATGTCGTATTTTGTTGGAAAGCGAAGAAAACGGTCAGGCTCGTTTTCAATCAACTCCAAAAGCTCTTCATCCGTCTCGCCGGTCATGAATGTGTCAGGCAAATAAACGGTCTCGTTCGTTTTTGTGTCATAGAAGGAAGTGTAGGACTCTATTGCTTCCTCAATCGCATCTATGACTACTTGCAGTTTTATCTTCATGATCTCAACCTCACTTTCCGCAGCAATGCTTATACTTCTTGCCGTTTCCGCAAGGGCAAAGCTCATTTCGCCCAACCTTCTTTGCCTTTGGAACTGCTGTTTTTGAAGCATCTGCCAGCTCTTTCAAAAGTGAAAATCGAAGCATCTCATTCGGCATATCCATCGTCAGGATTTGCTTTTTCAGTTCATCAGCATCCATTGTTCCGTCAGCAATAGCCTTGCGGATATTCGGACCGAGGGAGATAGACTTCGGAACACGATCCTCCGGTGGGATCATTGCAGACATCTCATGAGGCGTGTAGCCGCGATTGTACTGCATTCGGGAATTGTTGTGGAATGCCTGAAAAATCTCCACAAAGGCATTTACATCCCGATTCCGTCTGAACTCTACACCTTGCTTATGCAGCCGTTCCATGACCTCCTGAACTCCTGCATTCGAGCAGCGTGTACCATAGCAAATATCCTCAAATACTGTGTCCAGCTTATCGTCCTTCAAGTTTGTCTTGGACAGAAGAAACTCTCGCAGTGCGATTGCCTCTTTGGTCTGCTCCCAGTAGAAGGGACTGTCATAGGCAAGAAAGACCTTCTTTTCAGGGATGTAGTATTGCTTGCCCTGATGTCCCCGAAGAATCTCATGGTATTCCTCAAGGTTGTCTCCGATGAGAGCAACATCAATCACTTCATATTCCATCAGAGGCGTTTTCGGACCGTCGCAGTAGAGGTCGGATTTACCGAGAATGTAGAACTCTTCGTTCTCGTGCTTTGCGATCTCTGCAAACGCAAGGAACTCTGCCTCCGTGACAAGAGCCTTGTTCTGGACAGCGATAATCTCATAGAGCTTGCTCAGAGGAATGATGCCGTAGAGATTCGCTGCCGCATTGAAATACTTCCGTAAAAGGCGCGATGTCGTATCTTTCAATGGGATTTCCCGATATAAAGCATTTAGCTTTCTTCGGCTGTATTCCTCCGGCATGGGGATATAGTACGCCTCATCTTTACTCATCGCTGTCTTCCTCAATAATACCGAAGTCAATCAAAACATTCTCACTTGCATGGGGAGGATAGACGATCCCCATCATTTCATAGTCGTAGCGTTTGACGCGGCGAGAAGAGTGAATCAACTCCGGCGCATAAGCGGCGGTCTCACAATGCTCGTACTCAGGCATACCGGCTAAATCGTCAGCCGCAGCGCGGATCAGTGCATCCGCAACCTCGTCGATGTCCTTGCCGAACTCAACTCCGACAAGCTCATGCTTCTTGACATCCTTATCTAAGTTCCCGAAGGAACGGTACAGCTTGTATTTCATCGCCATTGTCCTTTCTCAATACTGCGCAGATACGCAGCCATCTTTGCTTGCAGCATTTTAATGTATTCCTCAAAGTACACACCAACCTCATCCGGATAGATGTCGTAGAGAGGATCTGTTGCCGCCTCGATTTCCTCTGTGGTTAGTGCAATCAACTTTTTGAACGGCTCAAGATAGAAGGGATAGACCTCTTCGACGCTCTTTGCGCAAAGCTCCTTCTGCAATGCACTTGCTCCTGCACCGGCGAGAAGGTCATGATATTCTCGTTTCACAGAACCCAGGCAGTGCTTCAAAGCCTCCATCCGTGTGTCTTCGTCATAGCCCATCAGCCTTGTTGTGGATGCCGAAAGATAGAAGCATTCGGTATAGTCGTAGCTCATAATATGCCCGTCCGGTGTCATACCCATCTGGATGCGGTCATCCTGACTGCACATGACCGCAAGGGCATAGCACTCTGCATACTCTCGCTGCCATTCCGGTTTGCTGTTCATCTCATCAAGAGAGAACTTTCGCAGACCTTCGATATATTCAATTCCTACCACATACGGAGACTTAAAGAGCCGTTTGTCCTTCTTGGCTACCTCAAACAGATAGACCTTCGGTGTATGAATGCGCAAAAGCTCTGCCAGCCTCGAATACATGAACTCGTTGCAGGCAGAGCTTGGATTTTCGTGCTTGATCAGCAGCTTGGGAAGACTCCCATCCTTAGCCGTAGCCAGATAAAGACTGCCGCTGAAACCGTTATGCGAAAAAGGCTCGTATGTGTAGTTTTCCGTATTCAAAATATTAGCCGTTGTCATGTTATTTTACTCTCCCGTGTTTACTTCAAGAAGTTAGCTCTGTGTTCCTGCTCACGGAAGCGATAGCCGCGTGTATTGAGTTCGGCAACCTTGAGGGCTACCAAGTTAATATCCGAACACATGGCTCGTGCGATCTGTCCGACATCATAGCCTCTGTATATGTATTCCAGAATATCATCGTCGGGGAGGGCGATCTGTGCGGTAAAGATGTTTGCCTCATATTCCATGCGGTGATCTGTCATATCGAAAATATTAAACTCTTTGAAACCGCCAACCTCAATAGCCTCTGCGCGGTGGAGGCAGTCGTGACCGATCTCGTGCAGCAGCACAATGTTGTGCATCACGGGATGGAGGTTTTTGTTGATGAAGATATATCTGTTGCGCTCGATGACCTTGTAAACGCCTTTTTGCTTGGAGAAGTCACGAGGCATTACGATCAGCCCCAGCTCTCGTGCAATCTTGTCAGCATCCCGTGTACCACATTGACTTACGATTCGGTTTGCTTTCTTGACGGCTTCATCAGCTCGAATAAGCATGGTATCACCCCTTTCGGGTAGAGTATTTCATTTTAATCATAGCAAGAAGTCAGTCCAAATAAACGGACTTATTCAGCAGAGCCACCCTCAGACTTTTTGAGATACTTCTTGGGAGTGTATTTCTTGTTACGCTTCTTAGCGTCGATGTAGGCTTCCTGAATGGCAAGCATCAGCTCGTCCATGTCTTCCTCAGCCATTTCGCCACCAGCGAACAGACCGGTGACTTCGGTTATCAGTTTTTCTGCGCCCTTCCGTCCACGATAGCCGTACTCTCTTTGAGCCATGCCGATGAAGTCATCGCCCTCATTGTGAAGATAGTCCGTATCGCAGTCGAGAATGGTAGCCAGCGTAGCATATACTTCTCGGTTTTGCGGATAGGTACTTCCTTTTTCATAGTTAGTAATGGTCTTCAAGCCCAGTCCTGCCATTTTAGCAAGTTGAGCCTGAGTTAGCCCTTTTTCTTTACGCAGTGCGCGGAGCTTTTCCCCAAATCTCATAGTGATTCCTCCTGCTTGTTTGAGTAGGATATGTAAACAGTTTGCGTCTTTTTCTCAAAGCCTCTTGACACACGCAAGTTATTTGCGTATAATGATAGTGCGTAAACAGTTTACGCATTTATTTTACATCAGCTTACGCATTTAGTCAAGGGGGTACGGTGAAATTGCGAAAAAGTTACAATTCGTTCTTATAGATGACTCTGAGATCGAAAAGGGCAAGCAGATCATCGTATCTGCCGGACTTGCGTAAATCAGATAGGAGTGAGGTAAAGCAAAATGGAAGTTCAGTGTAGAAAAGCATATGTGTCGGTCAATGCCGATATTGACAAGGAAGGTGTTATCCATCCCCGTTTTATCCGATGGGACAACGGTCTTATATATCAGATCGAAGCGATTGTTTATAAGTGTCGTGCTGCCTCCAAGAAGGTAGGAGGCGGAGGTATTCGCTATACCATCCGAGTGAAAGGACGCGAATCCTTCCTCTTTCGCGAGGGTGACAAATGGTTTGTAGAAGCAAAGGAGAGCAGTTGATGATTTTATCCCACAAGCAAATTGAAGAAATTGCAGCAGCCGTCATAGGTGACTTCAACAAGTTCTTCTTCGGGGACAAGCTGGATGACAGCAGACGCTTCGTACAGTGCACTCCGATAGATCAGTTTGCAAAGGACTTCCTCGGACTTGATGTGTCCTTCGCCAGACTTTCCCATGACGGTAGCATCTGCGGTCTGACGGCTTATGCCGATACCGTGTATGAGACAGAGGAAATGGGTGTGTTACGCAAAATCCCTCTGAAACAAAATCAAGTCATGCTGGATGAAAGTTTCATTCAGCCCGGACAAGTGAAGCATCTCTGTGGCAAGCGTCGATTTACTCTTGCTCATGAGTGCGCTCATCAAATCCTTTATCAATATGAATCTGATGAAGTGAAAGAAGCTTGCCAGAAGAAGTATGCTGCGCGTTCGTCCTACTCTCTGCGTGATCTCAAGACACGCGAGGACTGGAACGAATGGCAAGCCAACGCTTTAGGCGCAGCCATCCTCATGCCTCAGAAAGAGATGGATCTTGCCATGTGGTATTTTGCCGCTGGCAGGAAGCTCATCAATTATGAGGGGAGGTTTAGTTATCTGGATAGGATGTCTCTCTCCATGCTGTGCAGTCATCTCGGCGTTTCTAAGTCTGCTGCCATCATCCGACTGAGGCAGCTCGGTCATCTCGAAGATCGTCCGTATCTTGAGTATCACGATCCGTTGGAGGTATGGGAATGAGCAAAAACATCCGTATTACCGAGCCATCTGCTGAAATGCAGTTGAAGATCAGACGGGCTTGCAATGCCATCGCTACGCAAAAGAAGCGTATGGTCAAATGCCCGTATTGCCAACACAATTCAATCGCTGTTTTCGAGGACACACGAGGTCATGTTCAAGCAAAGTGTAAAAACTGTGGGCGTGAGACCGTATTCGATGTTCTCAGTATGAGACGGTTAAAACTCCGACTTCGCCATCACGAGTAAAGCCGGAGATAACAAATAAATATTTTTCATAGCTGTGCTGTGGAGCCGCTGATTGGTGAGTCTTCCTAATGCCGCATGAACAGAGATTTCTCTATATAGAGACCTCTGTTTTATCGGTATGGGATTACAAGCTCACCGTCATGCGGCTCTCTTTTTTGTCTCGTCCATCCGCTGTTCCGAGCCAGCGGAAAGGACAAGACAATGAAAAGAATCCCCAAAACCCCAGTCGAGTTCGACTATGACCTCTGGACAACAGAGGACGGCAAGTGCATGGTGCGCGTAAAGCTCACCGGCGAAGTAACGGAGGTAGACCGCAAGGTCATGAAAATCCTCCGCGCAGAAGAAAAGAAGTTGAGACGGTCCTTCACCGGCGATGCTTCGGAGGACGGTGAAGACGGAGTTGATACAATCCTCTCTTTGGATTATGTCAGCTATGAAGGGGGTGAGGATATGGACCCGGCATGGCTTGAGGACAAATCTCGAATGGAAGATGAAGTGATGATGGACATGATGATTAAGGAGTTCGCTCAATCACTCACACCAAAACAGCTTGATGTCTTTCAGAGATGTCTCTTGGGTGGGGTATCTCTTCGAGAGTATTCAAGGGAAAAGGGCATCAGTAATCAGGCAATCTCGGACATCAATAAGGCGGTGCAAAAAAAATTCAAAAAATTATATGCGCGGTACTTGGCAAACGGCTAAAAAATGTCCGTTGTATTGTGAAGAGGGCAATAAGCCAACTTCGCTTGTTCCTTGAAAACTGAATAGTTCAGTGCTGCGGATCTTTCCGCTTCTGCGAAGCAACACAGCTTCCGACGCCAAGACCTCCCGGAAGGGAGTGAGCGACCACCGGAGAGCTATAACAGCCGTGTGGTGCGGCTGCTTGCGACGATGCAGATGCCGGGTATAATGATACTTCCGTCTTTTCTTTGAAGGGGCGGCTCGGAGCGATCCTCGGAGGGGTGAGAGTCCCATGATACCGATTGACCATTGGTAGTCCGCAGCATTCCCGGAACTGCAAAGTTCTTCTGGCAGGGGCGCGAGCTGCAAATATGCCGGACAACGAAACAAACCCAAAAGAAACTTACTATATAGTTTCAGGATGAAAACTATGTGGCAGAGTGTCTTCACAAGATGCTCTGCCATATCCTTTTGTCCTGAATAGTTCCACGAAACAGGAGGTGCTTAGAATATGATGGGCATTGAAACAATGAAAAACGTCAGCCCGAAAACGGTTGACCGAAGCACACTCGTTCAGAGAAGCAGCGTCCGGCTTGATCCTGCGGCACCGCGAGAGGACAGGCTGAGGGAGTTCATCAAGCAGATCAGAAATCCCTATTGTTATCTGGACGGGAAGACAGTGGTGAAGATCACCTTCGCCGCAACGGACACGACAATGGAAGATTGTCTGGAACACTATCTGAGAGGTCTTTGATTTATGAACAGTCTGAATTTTTTCGCCCGGTTCTATGGACAAGCGATTGAGCCTGTGGTATAATGAAATCGGTCAAAAAAGAAGAATATGGATTAAGCCGCTTGCCCAGATGGTCATGTGGCGTTTTCGTGTTCCTCTTCATAAGAGTTGAAGCAAGCCTTCGTCTTTCTGATTTGATGTACCACACCAAACAGAAAAACGGAGGTTATTTTTATGCCAGATAAGGTTTACCGCACGGCGATCTACTGCCGTCTGTCCCGTGAGGATGGAGACAAAGTAGAAAGCAACTCCATCGCCAGCCAGAGAGCCATCTGCGAGGACTATATCGCAAGGCATGAGGATTTAGAGCTTGTCTGTGAGCCATTTGTGGATGACGGTTACAGCGGCGTTTCCTTCAATCGTCCTCAGTTCAAAAAGCTGGAAGAGGCAATCCGCAAGGGTGCGCTTGACTGCATCGTGGTCAAGGATCTCAGCCGCTTCTCAAGAAACTACATCGACGGCGGACGCTATATTGAGAAGATTTTTCCTCAGCTCGGCATACGCTTCATCGCAATCAATGATGCGTATGACAGTCTGACCGGTGATCCGCAGTCCGACTCCTTTGTCATCCCGTTCAAAAACCTGATTAACGATTCTTACTGCAAGGACATCTCCATGAAAATCCGAAGCAGTCTGGAAGTCAAGCAGAAGAGCGGTGAGTTCGTAGGCTCGTTCGCCCCTTACGGCTACATGAAATCGCCGGAAAACAAGAATCAGCTCATCGTGGATGAAGCGGTCAGCGAATATGTGCAGATGATCTTTTCCATGTACAAGGACGGCTTCTCCATTGGGCGCATTGCAAAGCGTCTGAACCAGATGGGCGTCCTGTCCCCAATGGAATACAAGCATTCCGCCGGTGTGAAGTTTGATACCGTCTTCAAAACCGGCGATACCGCAAAATGGACATACAAAGCCGTCCAGCGTATTCTCACCAACGAGGTTTATATCGGCGTTCTGGCTCAGGGCAAGCGCGGCACTCCCAACTACAAAGTCCGCGTCGTGAAAAGCAAGGATGAATCCGAATGGGTCAAGGTTGAAAATGCGCATGAAGCTCTTGTCTCCTACGAGGACTTCATGGCGGTCAAGGTCATGATGCAGAGAGATATGCGCTGTTCACCCGATCAGGACGAGGCGCATCTGTTTTCCGGCTTCCTGTTCTGCGGAGACTGTCAGCAGCCAATGATCCGCAAGACCGTCCCGTCGAAGACAAAAAAGTATATCTACTACGTCTGCTCCACCAATAAGCACAGCCGGACGTGCAGCCCGCACAGCATCGCCGCAAAAGAGGTTGAAGAGAAGGTCTTCCGTGCTATTCATGACCAGATCGAGCTTGTCATCAATCTGGAACACGCGCTTGCGATGATAGAGCGGCTTCCGTCTCAGAGCCGTAAGGCTTTCAATTACGAAGCCCAGATTGCAAAAATCGAGGAAGAGATTGAGCGGTATCAAAAGCTCAAGCTGGGGCTTTACGAGAACTTCATCGGCGGCGTCATTGATAAATCGGAATACTTTGAGTTCCGCAACAGCTACACCAAAACCATTGAGAACAAGCAGGACGCGCTTCTGCGGGTCAAAAAAGAAATGAAGCAGACGGTGACAACCGGCACAACTGAACGAAACTGGGTAACGCTTTTCAAGCAGTATGAAAACGTCGAAGAGCTGAACCGCCGTGTGCTGATGTCCCTTGTTGACCGCATTCTGATTCACGAAAACCATGCAATCGAAATCGTCTTCAAATACAGGGACGAATACCAGCAGACGCTTGAATACGTTCTCGGCTATGCCGATGAACTGGATATTGCCGTATAAAGGAGGGATGAGCAAATGGCAAGAAAAAGCAGAAAGCAAATTGCAGTCGAAGAGCCGGTTATCGAATCTGTCTCTTCCGAGGTCTTCTCAACAGCCATCTATGCCCGTCTTTCCGTTGAAAACAGCGGCAAGTCTGAAAAGGTGGATGTCATCGCAAATCAGATTGAGATTTGCAAGTCCTACATTGCAGAGCGTCCCTACCTGAATCTGATAGATACCTATGTGGATAACGGACGAACGGGTACGGTTTTTGACAGACCAGAGTTCAACCGTCTGATGAACGACATCCGCACCGGCAGGATCAAGTGCCTTGTGGTTCGTGATCTCAGCCGGTTCGGGCGTGACTACATCGAGGCAGGAACCTATCTGGAACGGGTCTTTCCGCAGATCGGGCTTCGGTTTATCGCCATCAAAGAGAACTACGACAACTTTGATACGGATGGCTCCGGCGAAAGCCTCATTATCCCTCTGCAAAACATGATCAACACACTCTACTCGAAGGACATCTCCCGCAAGGTTTCTACCGCGCTCAAGGCACAGATGGAAAGTGGAGAGTTCAAGAAGCGCAATCTCCCGTATGGTTATCGCTGGGATGAAGAACACAGCAATATGGTCTTTGATGAGGAAACCGCGCCGATTGTTCAGAAGATTTTCCAATGGAAGATTGAAGGGCTGTCTCTTCCGGCGATTGCAGACCGGCTTGATGCAATGAACGCACCCAATCCGGAGTTTCAAAAGTATCAGGTCGGCGTCCGCACAGGCAATGCTACGGCAAAGAAGATTTGGAACAAGTCTTCACTCACTACCATTCTGGATAATCCCCATTACGTCGGAGATACCATTCTCGGACGGACGCTGAACGCCATCTACAAGGGCGTCAAGAATCAGCATATCGACCGCGAGGAATGGATTGTTTTTCCCAATACTCACGAGGCGATTATTTCCCGTGAGGACTTCCAAAAGGTACAAGAGCTGCGCGACGCTGCTGCAAGGACAAGGATTGAGAAGATGGAGCGCACGGAGAAAATCCGTGCTACACTGATCAATCTCTTTGAAGACAAAATCGTCTGCGCAGACTGCGGCAGGAAGCTCTATTTCCATCGCAAGCGCGTTGACAAGCGCAAGGACGGCGCATGGTACGCCTTCTATGAGTGCAGTTCATCCGTCAAGCGCGGCAATCTCTGTACGCCACACTATACGCGGCAGGACAAACTCGAAGCCGATGTGCTTGCGGCGATCCAGCTTCAAGTCAAGGCGGCTCTCAATTACGACAAGCTGCTTGCCAAGCTGAGAAACAGCGAAGGCGAACGCAGCATCCGCGATCAGCAGAATGCGCTCATCACAAGCCTGAATCTGAAACTCAGCGGCATCTCCAAGAAGCGTACTCGGCTCTATGAGGACTTCACAGAAGGCATTCTCGATGAAGAGGAATACGTCTTTGCCAAGAAAGCCTACGATGAGCAGTATGCTAACCTTTCCCGGCGGTTGGATGAAGCGGTTCAGCGGAAGGTAAAGTTTGCCGAGGCAATGTCCGAGGACAACAAGTGGCTCACGCTGATGAAATCCGTCAGCGGTGCAGAAAAGCTCTCTCAGGAGTTGGTTGACGAGTCCGTAGAGCTTGTGAAAGTCCATGAGGACGGCTCAATCGAGCTGGTCATGAAATACAGCGATATTTATGCTCTGACCGTTCAGAGTATCAAGGAAGTTCAGGAGGCGATGTAAATGAGCAAGGAATACAACATCGGCATCTACATCCGCCTCTCAATGGCTGATGAAGATACCGGCTATGGCAGCAAGGCGGAAAGTGACAGCATCGGCAACCAGCGTATGCTCATCAATCGCTTTCTCGACAATCACCCGGAGTTGTCTCATTGTCAGCGGTCTGAGTTTGCGGATGACGGTTATACCGGCACGAACTTTCACCGTCCTCAGTTCACGCAGATGATGGAGAAGGTCAAGCGCGGCGAGATTAACCTGATCTGCGTCAAAGACTTTTCCCGCTTTTCTCGTGACTACATCGAAACGGGAAACTATCTGGAATGCACTTTTCCGTTCATGGGCGTCCGCTTTATTTCCATCAACGACGGCTATGACAGCGACGATTACAAAGGCACAACGGGCGGTCTGGAAGTAGTTATGCGCAGCATCATCTACGCCGCATACAGCAAAGACCTTTCCGTAAAGACCACATCGGCAAAAATCCAGATGATGAAGCAGGGCAAGTATGTCGGTGGCTACGCTCCATACGGCTACGTCCTGCATCCCACCATTCGGAACAAACTTGCCGTAGACCCGGGGGCGGCTGATGTGATCCGTCGTATTTTCCGCGAGGCGCTGGAAGGCAGCAACACCTCTCAGATCGCCCGCAGCCTGAATGATGAAGGCATCCCGACGCCGGGGCAATACTTCAAGAGCAAGCATCCCGACAAGAAGAAGTTCAGTAACATGAGCGAGAAAATCAGTTGGGAATCCGTGATGGTCTATAACATCCTCAAAAACCTTGTTTACACCGGAACACTGGTCAGCCGCAAAATGAAGTCCTGCGGTGTCGGCTCAAAAAAGCGTGTTGTCAATGAGCCGATTATCGTGGAAGGAACGCATGAAGCTATTATCAGCAAGGAAGACTTTGAGCTTGCTCAGAAGGTCATTCGAGGCGGAGGACGGAATCCCACGCGCAAGCAGCATGACTATCCGCTCAAGGGACTCGTCCGCTGCGGTAACTGTAAACGTGCTATGACACGCCGAAAGAACAAGGCTGGCATTCGATACTTCCAGTGCATTCACTCGGTCAACAACGGAAACACAGACTGTCCGGTTGGCAGGAGCTTTCCGGAAATGGATATTGAGAAGGTTGTCTTCCATGCCCTTACTCAGTTTCTTGCTTTGGCACAGAAGGAAGCAATACAGAACCGCGAAGTCGGTGATCTGCGGAAATCTGCCATCAAGGAATGTGCTGATAAAATCCGCACTCTGCAAAAGCAGAACGAGCAGCACAAGGCGTCCAAGCTGAGGCTCTACGAGAAGTATGCAGCCGGAAGCATCACGAAGGAGGCGTACATTCAGCAGAAGGCGGCAGCGGATGTGAAGATTGCTGAAAACGATGGAGCAATCCAGCGCAGTCACGAGCGGATGAAGGAGCTTGACTCCGAGACCGCCTGTTCAGATGAAAAGCTGGATGCGGTCTGCGAACAGTACGCCGACTGCAAAGCTCTGACCTATGAGCTGACCCACGCATTCATTTCTGCGGTCTACATTTACGATCTTGACAACATAGAAATCGTCTGGAAGTTCAAGGACTTCCTCACTACATCAGAAGGAGAAGCCAAATGAAAGTATTTCTTTATATCCGCGTTGCCTGTGCGGATCAGCTTGCGGCAGCAGACCAGCGGGAAGAGCTGGAACGCTATGCGAAGGACAAAGGCTATGAGGTGGCTGCTGCTGTGGCGGCAGACGGCATCTCCGGCGTCCATACGGAAGGTATCATGAACTTCCTGCTGAACGAAGCAAAGCGTCAGGACATCGGTACGATCCTCACCCGCGACACCTCGCGAATCAGCCGGGACACTTCCTCTTTCATGAGGTTTGAGCGAAAGTTCCGGGAGAACGGCATCCGGTTCGAGTATCTGTCCAAGCCTGACAACGAGCTTCCGGTCACTCCGATGATGGAGGCATTTGCGGCAGCGTATAAGAAGCGTCGCACAAAGAACGGCACAAGAGCATAGAGAAAACGCAAGCCGTTCACGGGTGGTTGTCCACCTATGAACGGCTTGTTAATTCTCAAAAATTTTTTAGTCCCTACTTGACACAAGAAGACATGAGCCGCTTCGGGCGCAACTATCTGCAAGTGGGGATGTATACGGATGCTCTCTTTCCCGACTTCGGCGTTCACTTTATCGCCGTCAACGACGGCGTAGACAGCACACGGGGCGAGAACGAGTTTACCGCAATCCGCAATGTGTTTAGCGAAATGTACGCACGGGACACCAGCAAGAAAATCCGTGCCACATGGCAGACCAAGGGTAAATCCGGCGAGCGTCTTTGCACAAACGCACCCTACGGGTATATGAAAGACCCGGAGGACAAAAAGAAGTGGATCGTGGACGAGGAAACCGCCGCCATTGTGCAAAAGGTGTTCTCTCTCTGCATTGACGGATTGGGGCCGACACAGATCGCACGGTGGTTGAAGGAGCATGAAATCCTCTGCCCGTCCGCTTACTGGAAGTCCAAGGGCATCAAGACGCCCACCAAGCCACCGAAAAACCCTTACGGCTGGGCGACCGAAACCGTTTCCTTTATGTTGGAGCGCGTTGAGTATTTAGGGCATAGCCGTCCAGCTATACCGTTCCTTGCTAAAATGTTTCCTTAATTCAGAGGGCTTAAATTGCAAATTTTTATTACATGATAAGAGTAGAACAAAAATTTTATAATAAAACGAGAAATAAATCTTGAAAGCGGCAGTAAAATATGGTATATACATTATACGAAACATTGATTTGATGAACGTATCACCGTTCAATGATGTGTAAAAGTGAGGTGCTTGCCATGACTGCCGTGATTTACGCCCGCTATTCCAGCGATAACCAGCGTGAAGAATCCATTGAAGGTCAAATTCGTGAATGCACGGCATATGCCGAGAAAAACGGCATTACCATCGTCAAGCACTACATCGACCGTGCCATCTCTGCCAAGACAGACAACCGCCCACAGTTCCAGCAGATGATCAAGGACAGTGACAAGAAGCTGTTTGACATTGTACTGGTCTGGAAACTTGACCGCTTTGCCCGGAACCGCTACGATAGCGCACGGTACAAGACCCAGCTGAAGAAGAACGGTGTCAAGCTTATGTCTGCCACCGAGATCATCTCCGAGGGACCGGAGGGCATCATTCTGGAATCGGTGCTGGAGGGCTATGCGGAATACTACTCCGCTGACCTTGCCGAAAAGGTTGTCCGTGGACAGACTGAGAACATCCTGAAGGGCCGCTGCAATGGTGGTCGTGGAACATTTGGCTATACGCTGGATTCGGAACGGAAGTTCCATATTGACCCGCTCACCTCTCCTTTTGTGCTGGAATCGTTCAAGAAGTACAATGAAGGTTCCACCATGAAGGAGATCCGGGACTGGCTGAATGAAAACGGCATCAAGAACCCGATGGGCGGTGCGTTTACTTATAACAGTGTCGAACATATGCTCAAAAATCGGCGGTACATCGGAGAATTGAAATTCCGGGATGTGGTCGTGCCGGATGCGATTCCGCCCATCGTGCCTCTGGAACTGTTTGAGGATGTACAGGAGAAGATTGCCAAAAACAAGAAAGCCCCTGCCCGAAGAAAGGCAGAGGACGACTACCTGCTCACCACTAAGCTGTTCTGCGGCTGCTGCGGTGCACTGATGTTTGGCGAGAGCGGAACGAGTCGGACGGGAGAAGTCCACCGCTATTATAAATGTGCCACTGCCAAAAAGAAGAAGGGCTGCAAGAAAAAGACAGTCCGCAAGCAGTGGCTGGAAGATCTGGTGGTGAACCAGACCATGCAGCTTGTCCGGGACGATGCCGCCATGGAATCCATTATCGCCAAGGTCATGGAGCTGCAAGACCGGGAGAACTCCAACCTTCCCCTCTATGAGAAGCAGCTCCGGGATGCAGAATCGGGTATCCAGAATATGCTCAATGCGATTCAGGCCGGAATCCTCACCAGCTCCACCAAGGAGCGGCTAGAGCAGCTCGAAGAAACCAAGCGTGAGCTTGAAACTCGCATTGCAGAGGAAACGCTGGCAAAACCCAAGATCAAAGAGGAATTTATCCGCTTCTGGCTGCTGCGGTTCCGCAAGTTGGACATGAGCCTGAAAGACCAGCGGCAGGCATTGGTGGATACATTCATCAATTCGATTTATCTGTATGATGATAAGGTTTTGATAACCTTTAACTATAAAGAAGGTACACAGACCATCACATTTGAGGAAGCGGCAGAAGCTGCTTCAAAGGGAAATGGTTCGGATTTGGATTGCTTTATTGCACCAAAGAATGCCTTACACGAAAGTGTAGGGCGTTTTTTTTGTTGCTCTATTTTAAGAAGGCACGATCTGGTGCACCGTCAGGGATACTCGAACAGGGCGGCGGCACGCAGTGCCGTAAGGAACGCCACAGTGCGGCGTTCCTTAGCCCGCGGGAGAGTCCCCGATGGTGCACCAGAAAAAGCCGCAACGAATGTTGCGGCTT
>OBLF01000255.1_pt1 | contig 65158 bp, 50 predicted proteins | sample 1519231 | NCBI WGS metagenome assembly OBLF01 (sample SAMEA2602895, study PRJEB22501) | metagenome
TGCCATGGTGTCGGCGGGCTTGGGCATCAGCGTAAACAACGCCATCAACCACCAGCACGGCTACCCCGGCGTGGTGGAGCGCCCGATGGACCCGCCCCAGCTGATGGAGATTGGCCTTGCCTGCGGTGAGAACCTCGCCCCTGCCGCCCAGGCGTTTTTAGAGTTTGTAAAAACACGGATGCCGGAATAAGAAAGCCTTCCCCACTCGGGGGAAAGTGGCCGAAGGCCGGATGAGGGGCGCGTCTGCCGTGCCACCCCCTAAAGGGGGGATGCTGGCAAACCCGCCCCTCATCAGTCAGCAATCAAGCCGCTGACAGCTTCTCCCGCAGGAGAAGCCAAACCGCCCGGAAAGAAGCTATTGCACTTCTTCCCGGACGGTTTGTTTTATATCTTAATAAACTTAATACGTTATAATAATCCCCTGATCCTGCGCATAAAAACTGCACAGACCAGAGCAGGGCACGATGCGCACCGGGGCACCGGGCCACTTGGCGTCAATGCCGTGGTGCAGCAGCTGGGCGGCGGTCTGGTTGCCGCACTCGCTGATCAGCACAGGATGCACGCCGTCGTAGCCGTCCTCATCCATCTGCTCCAGAATCTTAGCCAGCACGCGAGTCTCGCCGCGCGTCTTGAAGTAGAAGTCAATTTTGCCGTCCGCTGTGCGCCGGCCCAGCACGCGCATATTCAGGCGGCCTGCGATAAAGCCCACCACCTTGTTTACACGACCGTTCTTGGCCAGGTTGTCAAAGCTCGCCAGAGCAAACAGGATGTGGGTGCTCTCGGCAAACTTTTTCAGCGCAAAGCAGATATCATCAAATTCCTGATTCTCGCCGATCAGCTTGTTGGCCAGCTCGGCAGCACCGGCCAGCGCACCGGAACAGCTCAGGGTGTCCAGCACGAAAATCTTCTTCTCGGGGTGCTCTTCCAACACCATGGTGCGGGCGGCCATGGCGGCGTTGTAGCTGCCGGACAGATTGCTGCTGATGGTAAAGGCAAACACGTTGTCCGCCTGCAAAAAATACTCGGCCCATTCCTCGGGGCTGGGGCAGGCGGTGGTGCTGGCACCATTGTAGTCGGTCATAGCCTGCAGCATCTGATGGGTGTTCAGCGTGGGCAGGTCAACGTACTCGCGTTCGCCTACACGGATTTTAAACGGTACAAGGGCAAACTGCACGCCCGGCGCGGGGCGCTCCAACTCGCGGATCTCGCAGGAACTATCGGATACGATCATCCATGCCATAGGGCAGGACCTCCGTTCTGTGATAATTGGTCACGGTTATTCTTACCTACATTATAGAGGCACAGAGGAAAAGCGTCAAGTTTATTTTTGCGGCAGATCCCGCCCGGCTCTGTAAAATTTTGCGGGCCCACTTGTACCTGTGCGGATTGTGGCGTATAATAACCATATATGTTTTTGAGATAAAGATGGGAGCTTCTATGGCTGATTTCTATACCTACCGCAATGAGGTCGCCAGCAAACGGCGCAAGCGGAAAATGTTTCTGGTGCTCATCGTAATTTTGGCGCTGCTCTGCGCTGGGGCTGGGTTCTTCTGGTTCAAGAACAGCGGCACGCCTGCGCCCGCCGCCTCGGCAGAGCCGGTGGCCGCCACACCGGAGACCGCTCCCACGGCCACCGAGGCACCGACCGCCACGCCCGCCGCCATCGCCGAGCCGCAGCGCATCGTGCAGGCTGTGGATACCGCCGTGTGGGACAAGTCCGACGCCGTTGAACAGACCATCGACACCGAATACCTGAATACCGACCATCGCATGGTGGCTGTGCCGATGCTGGGCACTGTGACGAAGGACTACTTCAACACCGTGACCTTCGCGGGGGACAGCATTGCCTCGGGCCTGGGCATTTACAGCACCGGCTACAACAACGCCCACTATGCGACCTACGTCAGCGCGGGCGTGCAGACCTTTGTCAACAACGTCAGCGTCAAGAACGCCGTCACCGGCACGACGGAAACGCCGATGGAGACCATCGTCTCCAGCCAGCCGGACTACCTCTACATCCTTGTCGGCACCAACAACCTTGTTGTGCAGGGCAGTGAGGACAGCTTCCTTGCCTACTATGAGCGCCTGATCGATATGCTGCGAGAACAGCTTGACCCCGGCGTCAAGTTCTACATCCAGGCCATCCCCGGCGTGCAGGAGGATGTCGTGGCATCCAAGCCCGGCCTGGACAACACCCGCATTGCCACCGTCAATGACCTGCTGGCCAATATGGCGCTGCGCAAGGGCTGCTACTACATCAACATCCGCGAGGTGTTGACCAACCCCGCCGACGGCAGTCAGATCGATGATTATGCCACCAAGGACGGCGTGCACTTCAACGCCGCAGGCTACCACGCCTGGGCAGATTACCTGGCGACCCACACGGTCTGGGACCGCCGCAGCGTGTACAGCGGCGAGAACCCCTACTATATTTACGGAGCGTAAAAAACTTTTTTAAATTACACAAACCCCGTGCAAGGTGTAAAAAGTACCTTGCAGGGGGCTTTTTTTGTACAAAGGTCCGAAAAACAGCCCGTTTTATGTCGAACTTGTACAAAAGCGGCGGGTAACATACGAAAATTTTAGCAGAATATTACACAAAAGACCTTGAAATTCCTTTTCAAAACAGGTAATATAGATACAGAGATTATACAGAGTCGGTGTACTGTATCGCGTACAGCACCGCTCAAAAGGGGAGATTACGTTGAAACAGCGCAAAGAAACGCCAAATAGCTCCGATCTGCCCATTTATCTGTTCAAACAGGGCAACAATCAGGAAGCTTACCGCTACTTTGGCGCCCATCTGTGTGAGCAGAACGGGGAGGCCGGTGCCGTGTTCCGCGTTTGGGCACCGCATGCCAAGGCCGTTTCCATTGTGGGCGACTTCAACAGCTGGACGCCCGGGGAGCATCCGATGGAGATGGTAACGGACGGCATCTGGGAACGGTTCGTACCCGGCAGCAAACAGTTTGATGTCTACAAATACTGCATCACCACCCCGGCAGATGAACTGGTCTACAAGGCCGACCCCTACGCCTTCCACACCGAGACCCGCCCCTCCAACGGCAGCAAGGTCTATGATATCGAGGGCTACACCTGGGGCGACGCCGCCTGGGTCAAGGACGAGGACAAGCGGGATGTCATCAACAGCCCGATGTCCATTTATGAATTGCAGGCCGGCAGCTGGAAGATGAAGGATCCCGACAACGGCGTACCCTATAATTACGCCGAGCTGGCCGACGAACTGATCCCTTACATAAAGGATATGGGCTACACCCATGTGGAGCTGCTGCCCATCACTGAGTATCCCTTCGACGGCAGCTGGGGCTACCAGGTCACCGGTTACTTTGCCCCCACCAGCCGTTACGGCACGCCCAAAGACTTCATGACCTTCGTGGATAAGCTCCACCAGGCAGGCATCGGCGTCATTCTGGACTGGGTCCCGGCCCACTTCCCGAAGGATGGCTACGGCCTGTATATGTTCGACGGCGCGCCCTGCTATGAGGACCCCAATCCCCGCCGTGGTGAGCACAAAGAGTGGGGCACGATGGTCTTTAACTACGGCATGAAGGAAGTCGAGAGCTTCCTGATTTCCAGCGCCATGTTCTGGGTCGACCACTACCACATCGACGGTCTGCGTGTGGACGCCGTAGCCAGTATGCTCTATCTCGACTACAACCGCAAGGATGGCGAGTGGGAGCAGAACGTCAAGGGCGGCAAGGAAAACCTGGAGGCCATCGCCTTCCTGCAAAAGCTGAACACCGCCATTTTGGGCCGCTACCCCCACAAAATGATGATCGCCGAGGAATCCACCGCCTGGCCGCTGGTCACAAAGCCTGCGTCCGATGGCGGCCTGGGCTTCAACTTCAAGTGGAACATGGGCTGGATGAACGATATGCTCAGCTACATGAAGACTGACCCGCTCTTCCGTGCGGGCAACCACGGCAAGGTCACCTTCAGCTTCTTCTACGCGTTCAGCGAGAATTTTGTCCTGCCCATCAGCCACGACGAGGTCGTGCATGGAAAGTGCAGCCTGCTGAACAAGATGCCCGGCGACTACGAAGAAAAGTTTGCGAACCTGCGCACTTTCTTTGGCTACATGATGGCCCACCCCGGTAAGAAGCTGCTCTTTATGGGCCAGGACTTCGGCCAGTTCATCGAGTGGGACGAGAAAAAGCAGCTGGATTGGATGCTGCTGAGCTATGACAAGCACCGCGAGCTGCAAGGCTACGTGAAAGACTTGAACCACTTCTACCGTGAAACGCCCGCATTGTGGCAGGTGGATTACAGCTGGGAGGGCTTCCAGTGGATCGTGCCCGATGACAGCAAGCAGAGTGTCATCGCCTTCCTGCGGCGCGACGCAGCAGGGAAGATGATCCTGGTCGTCTGCAACTTCAACCCCGTCCTGCGCAAGGATTACCAGATGGGGGTGCCGAACCCCGGCAGCTACAAGGAAATCCTCAACTCCGACGACAAGAAGTACGGCGGCACCGGTGTGACCAACGGCACGGTGAAAGCCAAGAAAGGCCCGATGCACGGCTTCGACCAGCACATTTCGCTGACGCTGCCGCCGCTGTCCACCATCTACCTGAGCGTGCCCGCTGCCCGCAAGCCGAAGGCTGAAAAGCCCACCACCGAAAAGGCCGCAGACAAGCCCGCTAAAACGGCGAAAAAGCCTGTTGCAAAAAAGGCTGCAAAACCCACCGCAAAGGCCGATGCCCCTGCCGCAGAGGCCAAGACCCAGGCAGCCCCCAAACGCCGGGGCCGCCCGCCCAAAGCCAAAACGACGGTGTGAACCGCCTTTGGATATACGTTAAAAACGGCATACTGCCGAAATTTTAAGGGGAGAAATGTTATGGCAAAAGAAATAATCGCAATGATCCTGGCAGGCGGCCAGGGCTCGCGTCTGTACGCGCTGACCCAAAAGCTCGCCAAGCCCGCAGTCCCGTTTGGCGGAAAGTATCGCATTATCGACTTCCCGCTGTCCAACTGTGTCAATTCTGATATTGACACGGTGGGCATCCTGACCCAGTATCAGCCCCTCGTATTGAACGAGTACATCGGCAACGGCCAGCCGTGGGATCTGGACCGCCTGCACGGCGGCGTCCATGTTCTGCCGCCGTATCAGCAGGCATCCGGCTCTGACTGGTACAAGGGCACGGCCAACGCCATCTACCAGAACCTGTCCTTCATCGACCGCTATGACCCCAAGTATGTCATCATCCTGTCCGGCGACCAGATCTGCAAGCAGGATTACTCTGACTTCCTGCGCTTCCACAAGGAGAAGAACGCAGAGTTCTCCGTCGCTGTCATGGAAGTGCCATGGAGCGAGGCTTCCCGCTTCGGCCTGATGGTCACCGACGAGGACGACCGCATCAACGCTTTCCAGGAGAAGCCGAAGGAGCCGAAGTCCAACCTGGCTTCCATGGGCATCTACATCTTCAACTGGGATATCCTCAAGAAGTACCTGACCGAGGACGAGGCTGACCCCAACTCCGAGAACGATTTTGGCAAGAACGTCATCCCCAACCTGCTGAAGGACGGCCGCCGTATGTACGCCTACCACTTCAGCGGATACTGGAAGGACGTCGGCACTATTTCCAGCCTGTGGCAGGCCAACATGGAGGTCCTGGATCCCAAGCACTCCGGCATCAACCTGTTTGATGAAAACTGGAAGATCTACTCTCGCAACACCGGCCGTCCCTGCCAGCAGATCGGCAGCGACGCCACCATCGTCAACTCCATGGTTTCCGAAGGCTGCAAGGTCAACGGCACGGTCAATAATTCCATCCTGTTCCCCGGCGTTGTCGTCGAAAAGGGCGCAACGGTCGAAGCTGCAGTCGTCATGGGCGGTACTGTCATCAAGGCGGGCGCGTCCGTCAAGCACTGCATCGTGGCCGAGAACGTCACGATCGAGGAGGGCGCAACCGTCGGCGCCATGCCCGAAGGCGGTCTGAACATTGCCGAGCCCGGCGATGTCGCCACCGTCGGCTCCGGCGTTGTCATCGGCAAGGGTGCAACGGTCGGCCCCAAGGCAATGGTTTCCAGCGATGTAAAGGATGGTGAGGAACAATGGTAAACAGCAATGTGAATGCACTCGGCGTCATTTTCGCCAACACCTATGATAACCTCGTTCCCGAACTGGTGGCGGAGCGCTCCATGGCCTCCATCCCCTTCGGCGGACGTTACCGCCTGATCGACTTCACGCTGTCCAGCATGGCCAACGCCGGCATCGACAACGTGTCCGTCATCGTGCGCAAGAACTATCACTCCCTGATGGATCACCTCGGCGCAGGCCGTGAGTGGGACCTGACCCGCAAGCGCGGCGGTCTGAACATCGTGCCGCCCTTCGCAGAGCGCAGCGTCAAGCTGTACTCCGGCCGTGTGGACGCACTGGACAGCATCCTCAACTGGCTCGAGGCCCAGAAGGAGCGCTATGTCATCCTGTCTGACTCCTACATCGCCATGAACTTTGACTTCGGCAAGCTGATCGACGCCCACGTCGCGTCCGGTGCTGACGTCACCATGGTCTACAACCGCGCCCCCATCCCCGAGGGTGCCCGCAGCGACAACTACACCATCCGCATGGATGAGGACGGCCGCGTGACCGAGATTTTGTCCAACGACTACCGCATGGGTGAGCAGAACCTCGCCATGAACATCTACGTCATCGAGCGCGAGAGCCTGATCCACCTGATCCATGACGCCTCTGTGCGCGGTCTCGTCTACTTTGAGCGTGACATTCTGGCCCGCAACCTCAAGCTGCTCAACGTCAAGGCGTTCAAGTTCGGCGGCTACGTTGCCCGCATCTCCGATATGAAGAGCTACTTCGACGAGAATATGCGCCTGCTCAAGGAAGGCAGCATGGATGCCCTGTTCGGACCCGCCCCCATCTACACCAAGATTCGTGACGATAACCCCACCCGCTATCTGGAGGGCAGCTCGGTCAAGAACAGTCTGCTGGCCGATGGCTGCGTCATCGAGGGCACGGTCGAGAACAGCGTGCTGTTCCGTGGCTGCAAGATCAAGAAGGGCGCTGTCGTTAAGAACTGCGTCCTGATGCAGGACACTGTGGTTGAGCCGAACTGCAACGTCGAGTATGTTGTGACCGATAAGAATGTCCATATCACCGAGGACAAGAAGCTGGCCGGTACCGACACCTTCCCGGTGTTCGTCGCCAAGAACCACAGCGTATAAACGAAGCTCATAGAGGCTGTTCTCCTTCTCCCCGGAGTCGGCTTTGATGAGAGGGCGGGGGAGAGCCTGTTTTCCCTCGCCCTCATTTTTTGAAATTCGCACGGAGGTGCTTATGAAAATCCTGTATGCAGCCAGCGAGGCTGCTCCCTTTGCCAAGTCCGGCGGCCTGGCCGACGTTGCGGGCGCTCTGCCCAAGGCGCTGGTCCGCGATGGCATCGACGCCCGCGTCGTTATGCCGCTGTACGGCGATTTGAAATTCAAGGATACGCTGACCTATGTCACCAATTTCAGCGTGCCTGTGGGCTGGCGCAGCCAGTACTGCGGCCTGTTCAAGTCCGAGCGCGACGGCGTTGTCTACTACTTTATCGACAACGAGTATTACTTCAAGCGCAGCGGCCTGTACGGCTTCTACGATGACGGCGAGCGCTTTGCCTTCTTCTCCCGCGCCATTCTCGAAATGCTGTTCTACACCGATTTCGAGCCGGATATCATCAACTGCAACGACTGGCAGACCGCGCTGACCCCGGTCTATCTGAACCTGTATTACCGCCATCTGGATAAGTTCAGCCGCATCAAGACGGTGTTCACCATCCACAACATTGCCTACCAGGGCAAGTACGGCCTGGATATCCTCGAGGATACCTGCGGCATCGGTGCCCGCGACGCCCATGTGGTGGAGTACGACGGCTGTGCCAACTTCATGAAGGGTGCAATCGAGTGTGCCGATAAGGTCACGACCGTCAGCCCCACCTATGCACAGGAAATTCTCGACCCCTGGTTCAGCCACGGCTTGGACGGCCTGCTGCGCCAGAAGCAGTATAAGCTGTGCGGCATTCTGAACGGCATCGACGTCGATGTGTTCAACCCCGCCACCGACCCCGACATTGCCAAGAACTACGACGCCGAGACCTTCCAGGACGGCAAGGCTGTCTGCAAGGAGCACCTGCAGGACGAGTTTGGCCTGCATAAGGACGGCAGCCCGATCATGGCTATGGTCACCCGCCTAGTCGGCCATAAGGGTGTTGACCTGGTTCAGGCCATCGCTGAGGGGCTGCTGCAGCAGGGCATCGAACTGGTCATCCTCGGTTCCGGCGAGAGTCAGTACGAGAACTTCTTCAACGAGCTGTGCGCCCGTAACCCGGGCCGTGTCGGCGTCTACATCGGCTTCAACGCCAAGCTGGCGCAGGAAATCTACGCCGGTGCGGATATCTTCCTGATGCCGTCCCGCTCTGAACCCTGCGGCCTGGCACAGATGGTCTCCTGCCGTTACGGCACCATTCCTGTCATCCGCGAGACCGGCGGCCTGAAGGACTCTATCCGCGACTCCGGCGACGGCTACGGCAACGGCTTCACCTTTGCCAACTACAACGCACACGAGCTGTACGAAGCCTGCTGGCGTGCCAAGGAGGGCTACTGGCAGAAGGATGGCTGGCCTGTGCTGGTCAAGCGCGCCATGGAGTGTGATTTCAGCTGGTCCAACTCTGCCAAGAGCTATGAGGGCCTGTATAACGAGGTCGTCAACCTCTGGTAATCGGTAAATAAAATGCGGCCCTGCGTCCAAAAGCGCAGGGCTGCATTTTTTGTAGGAAAAAGTGATATTTTTCTGCAAAAATGCTTGACATTTACGTGACGTTTGGCTATAATAATACACGTCGCCGGAACACGGTGGCCAACAGAATATGCGGATGTGGCGGAACTGGCAGACGCGCTAGATTCAGGTTCTAGTTCCCTTAAAAGAGTGTGGGTTCAAATCCCTTCATCCGCACCAAAATCCTCGAACGTTAGTTCGGGGATTTTTTGCTGCATATGAATTGTGGCGCCAAACGGAGGGGTGAAGGCACCCTCGTCCTGTAATTTTACAGTAAACTGTCCGCGCCACGAATACACCTATTTCACTCATAAAAACAAATTTTAATATTTTTTTACATCGTCCCATCGCAAAAAACAACGTGTTTCTCTGGCTGGTACAACTGTCCGTATCTTGCAATCTGCACATTTTGCGGTATAATGTGGATTGTTACGCAAAATCGGTCTGTGCGGGCGGCTTTTGCACGCCGGGCGCACCCTGCAAGCCGTGCCCGGCACAGTATAAAAAGGGAAGAGGAATTTGTATGAACCAACTCACGAAAGCGGCCAAAGCGGTGGCTACCCGGTATAATCAGACCAGCCTGATTCTGCGCATCACCGTCGGCTTAGTCGTCGGTGCGGCGCTGGCGCTGATTTGCCCCGGCGCGGCATGGATCGAGGAACTTGGCAACCTGTTTGTCGGCGCACTGAAAGGCATTGCTCCGGTGCTGGTTTTCGTCATTGTCGCCAGTGCGCTGGCGCAGGGCTCGTCCAAGCTGGACCGCCGCTTCGGCACGGTCGTTTGGCTGTATATGCTCACCACCTTTGTGGCGGCGGCGCTCAGCGTCGTGACCAGCAAGCTGTTCCCCCAGACGCTGGTGCTGGCCGAGGCTGCTACTGCGGACGTGATTCCCCAGGGCTTGGGTGACGTCATGCACACGTTGCTGGCGAACATCGTCTCCAACCCGGTGGCGTCCATCATGAACGGCAACTACATCGGCATCCTGATGTGGGCCTGCCTGTTTGGCCTTGCTATGAAGCGCCTGGGCAGCGACACCACCAAAAACTTTATGGCCAACACGGCGGACGCGGTTTCCACCATTGTGCGCTGGGTCATCAACATGGCTCCCTTCGGCATCATGGGCCTGGTGTTTACCAACGTGGCGGACAACGGCCTGTCCATCTTTACCCAGTACGGGCGCCTGTTGCTGCTGCTGGTGGGCACCATGCTGCTGATGGCGCTGGTGATCAACCCGCTCATCATCTTTATCTACCTGCACCGCAACCCCTACCCACTGGTGTTCCGCTGCCTGCGTGAAAGCGGCCTGACCGCCTTCTTCACCCGCAGCTCTGCCGCCAACATCCCGGTCAACATGGCCTTGTGTGAGAAGCTGGGTCTGGACAAGGACATTTACTCTGTCTCCATCCCCCTGGGCGCGACCATCAACATGGACGGTGCGGCCATCACCATTACCATTATGACGCTGGCTGCAGCCAACACGCTGGGCATGGATGTTAGTGTGCCTGCAGCCGTCCTGCTGTCCGTCATGTCCGCGCTGGGCGCGTGCGGCGCTTCCGGCGTCGCGGGTGGCTCGCTACTGCTCATCCCTATGGCATGCTCGCTGTTCGGCATCTCCAATGATATCGCTATGCAGGTCGTCGGCGTCGGTTTCATTATCGGCGTCATTCAGGACTCCGTCGAAACTGCGCTGAACTCCGCCGGTGACGTGGAGTTCGCCGCCACCGCCGAGTATCACCAGTGGCTCAAGGAGAGCAAACCTCTCCCGGCATTTATGGGTGGAAAGTAAGAGATACATTAAATAAGTACAGCCCCGGTTTCGTCAGCAAAACCGGGGCTGCATTTATGTCAGAGAAAAAGAAAAGGAAAAGTCTCGCGGCGGCAGAGGATTACCGCCGCCTGCTGCCCCTACTCAGTATAATATCTGCGGGGTGCTTAGGGGAACGCTCTGAGTGCCCAGCATCTTTTGTATCGCGGTGCGGTAAAAGTTCGGTACGGCAAAAAGAAAAGACCTAAGAACAAACGTTCTTAGGTCTTTTTCTTTGGTGCGGATGAAGGGATTTTCCCGCAGGCTGGCGAACTGTCCGCAGGACAGTTTGCCCCGGCGCTGCGGCGCCGTCGCCCTGTTCAAATCCTCTTCACCGCAAGACCAAACGAAAAGCCCCGAACCTAAGTTCGGGGCTTCCGTTTGGTGCGGATGAAGGGATTTGAACCCACACTCTTTTAAGGGAACTAGAACCTGAATCTAGCGCGTCTGCCAGTTCCGCCACATCCGCATATTCTGTTGGCCACCGTGTTCCGGCGACGTGTATTATTATAGCCAAACACCACGTAAATGTCAAGCATTTTCGGCAAAAAAATCAAAACTTTTTTATATTTTTGTGAACAACTGCAAAATTGACGTAAAATCGTCAAAACAAAACGTGCTGCCGCTTGCTTTTGCGCCATAACCTGTTATAATATTAGCAATGACTAGGGAGGTGCGACACTTATGTGGACACGTACACTTTTAAAAAATAACGCCAAGCAGGCACTCAGGGGGCGCTACTGGCGCAGCTTTTGGATCTGCCTGGCCCTCAGCATTGCAGGACTGGGCGGGGCAGGTGCCAGCAGCGGCAGTGCGGCGCGGCAGGCGGTGGATACCACGACGGGGGATACATCCTCGGTCTACGACATCCTCAGCGGCATCCCGGACAGTATGCTCATGGCGTTGGCCGTCGGCGCACTTATCGGTGCGGTCATCGGTATCTGCTGGGTGCTGTTCGTGCTGTACCCGCTCAACGTGGGCCGCTGCCGCTATTTTATGGAGAGCCGCCAGTCCCTGACCCCGGCCTCCACTGTCGTCAGCACCTTCCGCCGCCCCTACGGCAACCCCATCGTTGTGCAGCTGCTCACCAATTTAAAAGTCACGCTGGGCTACATCCTGCTCATCGTGCCGGGCGTCTACTGGTCGTACTGCTATGCGCTTGTGCCTTACCTGCTGGCTGAAAACCCCTACATGACCGCCACCCGCGCCATGGAGCTGAGCAAGGAAATGATGGAAGGCGAAAAGTGGAACTACTTCGTCCTGCAGCTGTCCTTCTTTGGCTGGCTGCTGCTCTGCGCGTTCACCCTCGGCATTGGCGGTTTCTTCCTGGAGCCGTATATGCAGGCCACCTACGCCGAGTTTTATGCCGCTATGCGCAGCAAGGCCCTTGCCACGGGTATGTCCACCACCGATGAACTGGGCGGCTTTGTGCGCCATGATACCTTTTAAATAGAACTATGCTATACCGCCGCAGGAACGGGCCGAAAAACCGTTTCTGCGGCGCTTTTTGTCGGAAGGGGGCGCAAGGTTTCACACATCTTCAAACCATTATCGCAAAATTATCACATTTTAAAAGTATAATAGAGGCAACCAATGTAAAAGGGAGTGTGCGCACTTTGATCGAAGTAGAGCATCTGACAAAGCGCTACGGCGGCCACACAGCGGTGGATGATATCAGCTTCACCGTCGAGGATGGCTGCATCTACGGCTTGCTCGGCCCCAACGGCGCGGGCAAGTCTACCACCATGAATATCATCACCGGCTACATTTCCGCCACCGACGGCACGGTGAAAATCGACGGCCACGACATTGCCGATGAACCTGCCGCCGCGAAAGCCTGCATCGGCTACCTGCCGGAGCTGCCGCCGCTGTACCAGGATATGACCGTGCAGGAATATCTGCTGTTTGTGGCCGAGCTGAAAGGCACCCGCAAGAAAGCCGACCGCGCCGCCGCGGTGGAAAAGTCCGCCGCCCGCGCGGGCTTGCAGGGGATGGAGCACCGCCTCATCCGCAACCTGTCCAAGGGCTACCGCCAGCGCGTGGGCATTGCCGCCGCGCTGCTGGGCACGCCGAAAGTCATCATCCTTGACGAGCCAACCGTCGGTCTGGATCCGGCGCAGATGATCGAGATCCGCTCCCTCATCCGTGACCTGGGCAAGACCCACACGGTCATTTTGTCCAGCCATATTTTGAGCGAGGTCCAGTCCGTCTGTGACCGGGTTCTCATCATTGCCCACGGCAAGCTGGTGGCCCAGGGTACGCCGGAGGAACTGGCCGCTCAGCTGACCGCGAAGGGAACCATCACCGCCACGGCTCAGGGCAGCCGCGATGCCGTTGTGGCCGCTGCATCCGCTGTGCCCGGCCTGACCGATGTAAAAGTCATCGATGAAAAGGGCGGCGAGGTCAGCTTTACCGCCGTCAGCACTGCGGGAACAGACCTGCGCGGTGCACTCAGCCTGGCGCTGGCCCAGGCGGGTTGCCCGGTGCTGAGCCTGAGCGCCGAAACCATGAGCCTGGAGGATGTGTTCCTGCAGCTGACCGAAGCCCCGGACACGGCAGGGGAGACGACCCCCGTACCCGAGACGCAAACCGAGGAAAAGGAGGCGAACGGCGATGACAGCGATCTTTAAGCGTGAGGTCAAAAGTTACTTTACCGGCATGATCGGCTGGGTCATAGCGGCGGTCAGTCTGTTCTTTTTGGGACTGTACTACACGAACCGCAACCTGCTCTACGCCTCGTCGGATTTCGCGTCGGTGCTCTACACCATGACGATGATCTTGCTCTTCCTGCTGCCGGCCATCAGCATGCGCAGCTTTGCTGAGGAACGCAAGAATAAGACCGACCAGCTGCTTCTGACCAGTCCGGTCAGTATCCCGGCCATCGTGGCGGGCAAATTTCTGGCCGAGGTCGCCGTGTTCGCCATCCCGCTGGCGGCGGCGGTGCTCATGCCGCTGATTTTAAAAGCCTTCGGTACGGTATCACTGGTGGCGGCGTACAGCGCCCTGCTGGGCTATGTCCTGCTGGGCGCGGCCTGCCTGGCCGTGGGTACTTGGATCTCGGCTTTGACCGAGAACCAGATTCTCGCCTACCTTGCCACCTTCGGTGCGCTGCTCGTCGCTTATCTGATGAACGGTATCAAAACGATGTTCACCACCGGCAACCTGCTGGCGTTCATCGTGTTCACCGTGGTGCTGCTGATTGCGGCCATCCTTGTGGGCGTCATCTGCAAGCGGCTGACGGCAGGCGCTGCGGTGTTCTGCGTCGGCGCGGTCGTGCTGTTCATCCTGTTCCAGCTGCGCCCAGCGTGGCTGCTGGCGGCCTTCAACGCCGTACTGTCGGCGCTGGCCCTGTTTGAACCCTTTGCGGACATCGTGGGCGGTATGTTCAGCATCCCGGCCATTGCCTACTATCTGTCCGTGATTGGGCTGTTCCTCTTTTTGACCGGGCAGGCGCTGGAACGCCGCCGCTGGAACTAAGGGAGGTGCCGCACAATGAAAAAACCAAATCTGAAACTCCCGCAGGGCGGCAGCAAACGCGCCCTGCACAGCGGCCTGTACGCAAGCGTGCTGGCCGCCGTGGCGCTGGTCGTGGTCATTCTGCTCAACCTGGTTATCCGCGCCCTGCCCACCAAATACACCCAGTACGATATTTCCACGACCTCGCTGTTTACCTTGAGTGAGACGACCGAGAACCTGCTGCATGAGCTGAACGCCGACGTGACGGCCTACTACCTGGCCGAGAGCGGGCAGGAGGACGACAACATCACCCGCCTGCTGGATCGCTATGCGGGCGAGAGCAGCTATTTCAGCTGGCAGCAGCGAGACCCGGTGCTCTACCCGACCTTCGCCCAGCAGTACGACGGGGCCTCCACCGGCAGTGTCGTCCTCGTCAGCGGCGACAACAGCGATGTGCTGTCCTATAACGATATGTACGAGCTGGATCTGGAGAGCTACTACTCCACCGGCAGCGCCAATTACAGCTTCCAGGCGGAAAACGCCATTACCTCCGGCATTGCCAAGGTCACGCGGGAGACGTCCTACCAGCTGTACGAGCTGACCGGCCACGGCGAGGCGGCGCTGTCCAGCGACTTTACCGACACGCTGAACAACGCGGGCGTCACCACTGCCGAGCTGAACCTGACCACGGCGGGCAGTATCCCGGCGGATGCCGCTGCGGTGCTCATCAATGCGCCCGGGGCCGACCTGACCGACGCAGAAACAACGATTTTGACTGACTACGTTGCAAACGGCGGCAAGCTGTTTGTGGCCACAGACTTTACCACCGACACGCCCAACCTGGACACGTTGCTGGCCGCCTGCGGCATGGCCCGCCAGCCGGGTCTTTTGATCGAGACGGACACCGACCACTACCCCTATGGCTACCCTCAGACCTACCTGCTGCCCACGCTGGCCAGCAACGAAATTACGGCGGGTGTGTCCCAGAATATGATGGTCTACACCCCCATCGCCCAGGGCATCACCACCGATGAGGACAGCGAGTTCAGCTTTACCGATCTGCTGACCACCGGCGACGCAGCCTACTCGATGGAGAACTACGCCACCGCCGAGACCGCCCAGAAAGCCGACACCGACCCTGAGGGCACCTTTGCTGTGGCCGTGGCGGCGGAGAACGTCACCACCGGCGCACGGGTCGTCTGGGTCAACTGCCCGAACCTGTTGCTGTCCAACATCAACCAGACCGTCTCCGGCGGCAACGCGCAGTTTCTGGGCAGCGTCGTCAACTGGATGAATGGCGAACAGACGACCGCCGTCATCAGCGCTAAGAGCATGAGCGCGGCCTCGCTGAGCGTGCCGACCTCGGCCGCACTGCCGCTGGGCGTGCTGTTCACGCTGGTGCTGCCCATCATCTGCCTGATTGCGGGTGCGGTGGTTTGCGTCGTGCGCCGCCGCAGATAAGGAGCCGCCATGAAAAACACAAAAAAGATGCTGCCGCTGGTGGTGCTGCTCATTGTCATGGCGGTGCTGGTCGTGCTGCTGGCCGTATTGCAGCGCGGGGACGATACCACCGACGCGACGCTGCCGTTGTGCAGCTTTGCGGTGGAGGATATCGACCGCCTGGCCTACGCGGGCAACAACCAGGATGTGACGCTGGTCAAAAACAGCTCCGGCGACTGGATGCTGGAATCCGACCCAACATTGCCGCTGGACCAGACGAAAACCGCCAGCCTTGTAGAGAGTTACGCCAACCTGACCGCCCAGCGCAAGCTGGAGGGCAGTGACCTGACCGACCTGCCCGAGAAGAGCGCCACCCCCCAGATGACCATTGCCATCGGCGCGGGAGAGGAGAGCGTCAGCCTGACCGTTGACCAGCTGAACAGTGTGGCCGATGTCTATTACGTCTACGACGATACCGGCGCGGCCTACACGGTCAAACGCAGCGATTTGGCTGCCTTGAGCAAATCTGCCCGTGACCTGTACAAGGCCCAGACACTGACCGACAAGACGCTGGATGATGTGGTGTCGATGCAGATGAATGACCTGGACTTCACACAGACTGACGGCAGCTGGACGCTGACCAACGATGCGGGCTACGCCCTGAACCAAAGCAGCGTCAAAAAGATGGTCAACACGATCTTACAGATGCAGACGGCATGGACCATCACGACGCCAGACGCAGCCAGCACCTACGGCCTGGATGACCCGGACGTGACCGCAACGCTGACCTTCACCGACGGCACAAGCCTGACGGTGCGGTTTGGCACGGAGGCCACCGACACCACCGACAGCCTGTGCTACCTTGCCAGCGACGCCGCGCCTACCGTGGTGTATGAGGTGAACGCCGACCACAAGGCGGCTTTTGCTGTGACGAAGGAGACGCTGCATGATGCCACCGCCACCTCCGAGACGGCAGCGACCACCGACGTGGTAGCCCAGTACCCGGTAGGCGGCGAGAACGACTACGCCGCCAGCCTGCCGGACTAACAGATACAAAAGAGAGGGAGATGCTGTCCCTCTCTTTTTTCTTGCCCCGGCAGAGGAAATATGCTACTATACATATAAGGTAGTGCCATTGCAGGGGCCGGGTATGCCCGGCCCGCACGTGTAAGGAAGATGCCCATTTATCCGTTGATTTGCAGGGTGGGACGCCTCGCCCCGCCGCACCTTCCCACAGCCGCCCCCTCGAAAACCGAAAGGAGAATTCTGCCCATGAAAAACCTCCTTCCTATCCTTGCCGCCCTTCTCCTTACCGCTTGTGCCTCCGCCCCGGCCTCCACGGCCACCCCCGCGCCAACAGAAACCCCCGCCTCCACGGCAGAAACCCTGACCCTCGAACAAAAAGTCGGTCAGCTTTTCATTGTCCGACCGGACGCCCTCGATTTGACCCTCTCCCAGGAGACCATTGACGATCCCAGGGCCGACGGTGTGACCCAAGTGACCGACGCCATGCGGGAGACACTGCAGCAATACCCGGTGGGCGGCATCTGCCAGTTTGGCAAAAATATCGAGTCACCGTCCCAGCTGGCGCGCTTCAATAAAGACTTGCAGGCCGCCAGCGCCACGCCGCTGTTCATCACGGTGGATGAGGAGGGCGGCATGGTCGCGCGGCTGGCGAACAACGACGCCTTTGACCTGCCCCGCTATGCCAGTGCCGCCGCAGTGGGTGCATCGGGCGATCCTGAGAACGCCCGCGCTATGGGGCAGACCATCGGCGGGTACCTGAGAACCTACGGCTTCAATATGGACTTTGCGCCCGACGCTGACGTGAACACCAACCCTGATAACCCCATCATCGGCGAGCGTGCTTTCTCGTCGGATGCCGCCACCGCTGCCCAAATGGCCGCCGCTGCGGCGGAGGGTCTGCGGCAAAACGGCATCCTGCCCACGCTCAAGCATTTCCCCGGCCACGGCGATACTGCCGAGGACAGCCATACCGACCTGGCTGTGACCTACAAGACCCGCGAAGAACTGGAAAACTGCGAGCTGCTGCCCTTTGCGGCGGATACCGGCCTGCACGCTGTCATGGTGGGGCACATCGCCGCGCCGAACGTGATCGGCAGCGACACCCCCGCGACCCTCTCGGCGGAGCTGATTGCGATGATTCCCGATGCAGAGAACACGCTGATCGTCACCGACTCACTTTCGATGGACGCCATCACAAAAGCCTACACTCCCGGAGAGGCTGCCATTCAGGCCATCCAGGCGGGGTGTGATGTACTTTTGATGCCAAACTCCCTGCCGGAAGCCTACGATGCTGTCCTTGCCGCTGTGCAAAACGGCACGATATCCGAAGCCCGCCTTGACCAAAGCGTCAACAAAATCCTGCATTATAAACAACAATTTGCAATGTAGAGGCAGGGCTCTGCTCCGCTCGCATCTGACGCACACTATAATGTATAAACGAGGTACCCTATGTCCAACACCATCTGGGCCGTCGATGGCTCTTTTTTCGCTCAGCGCGTCTCGGGCATCCAGCGCTATTCCATTGAGCTGCTGGCCGCCCTGGATCGCATTGTGCCGCCCGATTTTGTGGAGATCGTCACCCCACAGGGCGTGACCACCCCGGACTACCAGAACATCCGGGCCGTGCCCTTCGGCACCCGCCGGGGCCTTGCCTGGCAGCAGCTGGATTACCCTGAATATTTAAAGCGGCGCGGAGCCAAGGGCCTTGCTACGTGCAACATTATTCCATGGTTTGGCTTCCGCGGCATTGCGGTCGTTCACGATGTCTGCTACCGTGCCCGACGCGATTTTTATACGTCCGGCCGCGACCGCCTGAGCGCCGCCTGGCACTGCCTGCAATACCGCCGCATTGCCCAAAAGGCCGAGCGCATCATCACGGTGTCGGAGTTTTCCAAATCCGAAATTCACAAATATTACGGTGTGCCGCTGGAAAGAATGAACATCGTCTACAACGCCTGGCAGCAGATGCAGCGCCTGACACCCGATGACGGCATTTTTGCCAAGCATCCGCAGCTGCAAAGGGGTGCGTACTATTTCAGCATGGCGAACCTGCTGAAAAACAAAAACTTCCCCTGGGTGCTGCGCGCGGCCAAGGCAAAGCCCGACGCGGTATTTGCCATTGCGGGCGGCGGTAGCCTGGCCGCCGAGGCCGAGCGCCTGGGGCTGGCCGACCTGCCCAACGTGCTCTACCTCGGCTATGTCGCCGACGGTGAGGCCAAAGCGCTGATGGCCCACTGCAAAGCGTTCCTTTTCCCGACGCTCTACGAGGGGTTCGGTATCCCGCCGTTGGAGGCCGTCGCCTGCGGTGCGCCTGAGATCATCGTCAGCGATACCCCCTGTATGCGCGAAGTCTACGGCGACTGCGCCGCCTATATTGATTTGAGCACCAACCCCGGCGATGTTTCTGCCGTCACCCCGCCCGCCGCCGCCCCTGCCGTCCTGCTGGAAAAATACAGCTGGGACAAAAGCGCTGCGAAACTGCTGGAAATCCTGCAAAAATAAAGCATAGGCAGTACCGTTACAAAGCGGCGCTGCCTATGCCGGGAGTACTAGGAACAAGCCGGCCTGCGGATTGCACACCAAGCAATCCGCAGGCCGACTTGTTTACCTCATCCCAAACTTCCTGTCCAAACTCCTGTATTGCAGCGCCTCGGACAGATGCGCGGCGTCTAAAACATCACTTCCGTTCAAATCGGCCACAGTGCGGGCTACCCGCAAAATGCGGTCATAGGCGCGGGCGCTGTATCCCAGCCGTTCAAATGCGCCGCGCAAAATTTTCTCGGCGGCGGGGGTCATGCGGCAGTAGCGGCGTAGTGCGCTGGAAGGCAGCTGCGCGTTGCAGCGCACGCCGCGCAGGGCCTTGTACCGCTCCCGCTGCAAGGCGCGGGCGGCCATGACCCGGGCGCGTATGTCGGCACTCGGCTCGCCGCCTAACTCCGACGCCAAATCGTCATATTCCACCGGGAGCGCTTCAACGTGCAGGTCGATACGGTCCAGCAGCGGCCCCGAAATGCGCCGCCGGTAGGCATCCACGGCACTGGGCGTGCAGGTACACTCCCGCGTCGGGTGGCCTAAGTAGCCGCACTTGCAGGGGTTCATGGCGGCCACCAGCATAAACTTACAGGGGTAGGATGCCGACCCATGCACGCGGCTGACCGTGACTTTGCCATCCTCCAACGGCTGGCGTAGTACCTCCAGCGTGTCGCGGGCAAACTCCGGCAGCTCATCCAAAAACAGCACACCGTTGTGGGCCAGGCTCACCTCGCCGGGGCGGGGCACAGACCCTCCGCCCACGATGGCGGTGGAACTGACACTGTGGTGCGGGCTGCGGAACGGCCTTTCCCTGACCAATCCCGCGCCGCCGCGCAAAAGCCCGGCCACCGAATAAATCGCGCTCGTTTCCAACGCTTCCTCATAGGTCAGCGGCGGCAGAATGCCCGGCAGCCGCTTTGCCAGCATGGACTTACCGGTACCCGGCGGGCCGACCAACAGTAGATTGTGCCCGCCTGCGGCGGCGACCTCCATGGCGCGGCGGGCTTCGCTTTGCCCGCGCACATCGGCCATATCCGGCCCCAGCCAGACACCGTTCTCGTCGTATCCTTCGGGCGTGGCCGGGGTGATGGGATTCGCGCCGCACAGGTGCAGCACAACGTCCTGGGCACTGCGGGCAGGGTAGACGGTCAACCCTTCGGCCACAGCGGCTTCGGCAGCGTTCTCGGCGGGCAGAAACAGCTCCTTCACGCCGTTCTGCACAGCGGCCATCGCCATGGGCAGAACGCCGGTCACGGGGCGTAATGTGCCATCCAGGCCCAGCTCCCCTAAAAACGCCCGTTCGCCGCCGGGGACGGGCAGCTTGCCCTGTGCGGCCAGAATGCCCACGAACACCGGCAGGTCGTATACCGGCCCGGTCTTGCGCACGTCGGCGGGGGCCAGGTTGATGGTAATACGGCTGGCGGGCCACTCGTAGTGCAGGTTCTTGATGGCGCTGCGCACCCGCTCGCTGCTCTCCTTCACCGCCGAATCCGGCAGGCCCACCAGATTGAACTGCGGCAGCCCGCCGGACAGATCGGCCTCCACCTGCACGATGTACCCGGCTAACCCGGTCACGCCGAGGCTTGTCACTTTTGCATACATAGGCGGCTCCCTTTACAGTTTTTCCACGCCGGGAATCAGCGCGGGGTCATACATGACTTCGGAATGGTTGTCCAGCACAAGCTCCCGGTGCAGCAGCTGCCCGGTCTGTGCGTCCAGTGTCTCCTTGTAAATCTTCGACACACGGTAATATTTGTCGCCCTCTTTTTGGAAGTGGTGCCCTTCCTCCACAATGCGGTAGCGGCAGGGCAGGGGGCGCTCACAGCGCAGCTCGGCGTAGAGGTTGTCCTCATCGCACCACAACAGCAGCTGGAACGTCTGGTCCGTCTCATTTTTAAAACGGTAGTCGCCGTTATTGTAAAACACCGACGTGCCGGAACTGAACGGCACCCGCGGCCCCTCGTCGGGGGCCAGCGCGTCGGAGTGCTTGTGGAACTCGGTCACGGTCAGAGGGCTTACCAACACAACGCGGTGAATCGTGTTTGCCAGGTTGCACAGCCCGCCGCCGATGCCCGGCAGAATATGATTACGCACCAAAATCCGCCCATCCCGGTAGCCCTTGCGCTTGGTCGTCTTGCCCACCCGATGCCAGAAGGAAAACGTCTCACCCGGGCGGATGAGAATGCCGTTGAGCCTTTCATTGGCAAGGCGGATGTTGACGGCCTTGTTCTCCTGCAAGACTGGGTCGATGCCCTTGCCGCGCTTGATGAGGTGCGAACTGTACTGCGCCACTATGCAGGGCAGAGGCGCGGTATCCTGCGTGTCGGCATAGTTTTCCTGTGCGAAAAAATTCTTGATATGGCGCTTGCAGATTTCCTTTTGCAGCGCAATTTTGTAACAGGTCGGGCTGATATCGCAGAACATGAAACTGCCTCACTTTCCTATGCCGTCCAGACGGCCCCGGCGGCGCGGGTCACGGTGGTAAAACCAGAGGATGGCTTTTTCCAGCACACGCTTTTTGCCATAGTGCATCTCGCCGGGCAGCCGGATGAAATCCACCAGGATGCTGTCCAGCCCGGCGCGGTTCGCACCGCGGATATCCCGGAACAGCTGGTCGCCGACGCAGACGACCTGCTCGGGCGGCAGGCCCAGTATGGCGCAGGCCCGGCGGTAGGCAGCGGGGTCTGGCTTGCCCGCCTCGGCAATAAAAAGCGTGCGGATATTGCGGTTGAATCGCTCGATGCGCGCGGCAGAATTGTCGGAGAGCAGCAGTGTTTTCAGCCCTAGGCTGTGGATATGGCGGAACAGCGCGTCCACCTCGGGCGTGGAATCGTCGCCGTGGTGGACAAGCGTGTTGTCAATGTCAAACAAAATGCCTTTGTAGCCCAGCGCGGCCAGCTTTTCATAGTCGATGGCAAATACACTGGGAACATGGGCCGTGGGGTACCAACGATCAAGCATATGGGGCCTCCATATAGTCGCAGACGGTGTTGATCTGGTCGGCGATATCCCCGCCAAAAGCGTGCGCAAAAAAGGCACTGCCGATGGTGAAATACGCGGCCCCGGCAGCTTTGATTTCATCCAACCGGGCAAAGCTGTTCACACTGCCCGCCAGGCAGATCGGCGCATGGACCGCCGCGATGAACGCACGGTTCAGCGCCGCCGCGTCGCCGGTATAGCGGTAGCCCAGCAGATCAATGCCGTCCACGCCCTTGGCTAAATAGCCCTCGGCCTCGCAGATCATCCCCGCCGGGGTGCCGTGCAGGATAGAGGGACGGCCAGAAATTTGCCCAACGAAGGGCATATACCGCAGCCCATGGGCGCGGCAATAAGCATGGACGGCGTCAGAGTAGACCGTACCCATCAGGATATCACACCCGCAGGCAGCGGCCATTTCGGCCCCGCGCAGGCATTCTGGCTCAGTGTAGGCGACGACCTCCAAACAGGTCGTCTTGCCGCAGGCTTTCATCTGGGCAAACAGGGCCTGCATCTCGGTGAAGGGAAGCCCTTCCTCTTTAAAGCCCCAATACCGGGCGCGGGTGTGCTGGCACCGGGCAAAGACTGCGGCGGCATCGGGCACAGTGACGTCGTTGTGAGTCAGCATGACGATGAGTTCAGGCGTATGTTTCATATAGGTCCACGGCTTTCCTTGGATATAATCATCGATGTGCAGAGCGGATACCTTCACTATACACTGGAAAACGCCGTTTGGCAAGGGCAAAAGGCGAAAGCAACTGTAAAAATCAGGCAAAAATAAACAAAATTCGATTGACAGAGTGCGGCAAAGTTGGTATATTTAGAGTATACCTAAGTTAGTATTTCCTATGGAAAGTGAAGGTGTTTTACTTATGTATCAAGATATGTATGAGCGCTGGCTCGCCGCAGAGCTGGACGACGCCGACCTGAAACCTGAGTTGGAAAGCGTCAAGGGCGACGATGCCGCCATCCAGGACCGCTTTGCCGTGGCCCTGAAATTCGGCACCGCCGGTCTGCGCGGCGTCATCGGCGCAGGCACCAACCGCATGAATATTTACGTTGTCCGCCAGGCCACCCAGGGCCTTGCCAACTGGGTCAAGACCCAGGGCGGCAGCCAGACCGTTGCCATCAGCTATGACAGCCGCATCAAGAGCGACCTGTTCGCCAAGACCGCTGCCGAGGTGCTGGCCGCCAACGGTATCAAGGTCCGCATCTACAAGGCCCTTATGCCGGTTCCCGCGCTGAGCTTTGCCACCCGCTACTACAACTGTAACGCGGGCATCATGGTCACGGCCAGCCACAACCCCGCCAAGTACAACGGCTACAAGGCCTACGGCCCGGACGGCTGCCAGATGACCGATGAGGCCGCCGACATCGTCTACGCCGAGATCCAAAAGACGGATATCCTGACCGGGGCCAAGCTCATTTCCTTTGAGGATGGTCTGGCCCAGGGGCTGATCGAGTATGTCGGCGAGGACTGCATCAATGCCCTCTATGCCGCCATCGAGGCCCGCTCCATCCGCCCGGGCATCTGCAAGACTGCCGGTCTCAAGCTGGTCTACAGCCCGCTGAACGGCTCCGGCCTTGTGCCCGTCACCCATGTCCTGGGCGACATCGGCATCACCGATATCACCATTGTGCCCGAGCAGAAGGATCCCGACGGCAACTTCCCGACCTGCCCGTACCCCAACCCCGAAATTTTTGAGGCTCTGCGCCTGGGTCTGGAGCTGGCCGAGAAGTCCGGCGCTGATCTGATGCTGGCTACGGACCCTGACGCAGACCGCGTGGGCATCGCCGTCAAGTGCAAGGATGGCAGCTATGAGCTGCTCTCCGGCAACGAGGTCGGCGTTCTGCTGCTGGACTACATCTGTGCAGGCCGTATCGAGCAGGGCACCATGCCGAAGAACCCCGTCATGTGCAAGTCCATCGTCTCCACCCCGCTGGCTGACAAGGTTGCCGAGCATTACGGCGTCGAGTGCCGCAACGTCCTGACCGGCTTCAAGTGGATCGGCGACCAGATCGCCAAGCTGGAAGCCGCCGGTGAGGTTGACCGCTTCATCTTTGGTTTTGAGGAGAGCTACGGCTACCTGGCTGGCCCCTATGTCCGCGACAAGGACGCCATCATCGGCTCCATGCTGATCTGCGAGATGGCCGCCTACTACCGCGCCAAGGGCTCCTCCATCAAGGAAGAACTGGAGCGCATCTACGCCGAGTATGGCCGTTACCTGAACAAGGTCGACAGCTTCGAGTTCCCGGGCCTGTCCGGCATGGACAAGATGGCGGGCATCATGCAGGATCTGCGCGACAACCCGCCGAAGGACTTTGCCGGTGACAAGGTCGTCAAGGTCGTTGACTATAAGAAGCCCGAGGAAACCGGTCTGCCTGCCGCCAATGTCCTGATCTATACGCTGGAAAGCGGCGCAACCGTCGTCGTGCGTCCCTCCGGCACCGAGCCGAAGATCAAGACCTACTTCACCACCAAGGGCAAGGACCTTGCCGAGGCTGAAGCCAAGAAGGAAAAGCTGGCCGAGGCCTGCAAGCCGTTGCTGGCGTAAAATTTAGGATAGCGTAAGTAAGCGCACCGTGTCTGTTTTTGGACGCGGTGCGCTTTTTTGTCGCCGCCCATGTAGGGGCCGGACATGCCCGGCTCGCGCGTGTAAGGCAGACGACCGCCTATGCAGGGGGCCTTGACCCCTCCGCGGAGCGTCGAGGACACCGCCCCCTACACAAATGTTGCCGCAGACTATCCCGCTATTTGTAGGGGAGAAATTCATCCCTTCCGTGCATCTCCGCCACTGCGCACTTTCCCCAAAAACTCCCCCAATAATTCGTTACCCATGCCACTTGACAATACAATTCTACACTTGTAGAATAAAATCAAATCCAACCTTCTACAACGGTAGAATTAAAAGGAGGCCCACCATGTTCCTGCCGCTTTTCATCGCCTTTCTGGTGCAAGGCCTGCTGCTGGGCCTTGTGGTGCTGGCCCTGCTGGCCGCAGCCCCCAAGCTGCAAAAACGGTATGGCCCGCGGTGGCTCTGCCGCCTGTGGGTGGCGCTGGCGGTGCTGTTCCTCGTGCCGGTTCGGGCGCTTCTGCCTCAGGCCCCGGCGGCGGTGACGGTCAGCGCTCAGCCGTTTTATACCCAGATGACCGCCCTGACGGAGGAAACCACCACGAAGCCCGCCGCCAACGTACCCTACCGCACGACCACCGCCGACGACAACACGATGCATTACATCGTGCCCCGCGCGGAACTGCAAACTGGCCGGCGCACCGTGCTGGAACGCCTTGCCATCGATACAAACTGGGGCAACCTGGCGGCCCTCGCGTGGGAGCTTGGCCTTACCTCCGTGGCGCTGTACCAGTTCGGCGGCTATGCCGTCTGGCGTATTCGCGTGGGCCGCAACGCGCAGCCGGTGGCTAAAAGCTGGCGTGACGCCCTGCCGCAGGGCCAATGCCCGCAAATGCAGGCCACGCCGCTGGTGCGCAGCCCCATGGTGGCGGGGGCGCTGCATCCCGTCCTGCTCGTCCCTGCGGGCGAAGCCCTCAAGGGTGCGGAATGTATGCTGGCCCATGAACTGACCCACATAAAACGACATGACGTCGCGAAAAAGCTGCTGCTCACACTGGTGTGCATCCTGCACTGGTACAATCCTGCTGTCTGGCTGCTCTCTGCCCGCGCGGCACGCGATATTGAGGAGGCCTGCGATGCCGAGACGCTGCACGGCCGCGATGCCGCCTACCGCGCGGCCTACGCCGATGCCCTGATGACCGCTGTGCGCCGGAACTGCGGCCCTGCGCTGACAAGCGGCTTTGCCCTGAACAAGCGCCAGTTCAAACAGCGTCTTGCCGCGCTATGGGACACTGCCCCCAAACGCCGGGGCCGCACTTTGCTGGCCGCACTGGCCTTGGCCGCCTGCTGCGCGGGCGGCCTGGTAGCCTGCCAAATCACCGACACCCCCGCGCAGGAAACCGCCGAACCCGCGCCCACTGCGACGCCCTCGACAGAAGAAGCCCTTGCGGAGATCAAGGATATCAACCGTCAGCTGCCCACGGAGCAGCAGCTCACCGCCACACGGCGCGTGGACAGTTACTTCTGGGACGAGTACCTGCCGACCCTGTGGGGCTACAAGTTCAACGGCGGTATGACCTCGCTGGTCGAGGACCCCGCCGCCGAAAGTGCCGAAAACGAAAATCTGGCCGCCATTTTGCAGGAACCCCGCGCGGACGGCACGACCTGGCAGGACTTTCTGAACGCAGGCAAAGGCACGTTCGCCAAGGTGAACTTTGAAGCAGAACTCGAGCCGGAAAAACTTTTCTTAGGCCCACAGTATGGCGAGGGTAATTTTTATATTTATATCGCCGTGCCCTATGACAAGAGCGAACCCTGCGAGCCTGTCAGTGGCTGGCAGCAGAACAACAACGGCGAAGTGGCCCACTTCGGCACGATCGACCCCGCGCGGGAATTGCGGCTGACCAACCGCCAGTACCGCACCCTGGTACACCAGTGCAACGCGCTGGCCCAGGCGGGCGCACGGGATTTTGGCACCCCCGCCGACTGGCCGCAGGCCGAGCTGGAAACCTACCTATATTATCGCAACCAGGATTTCCACACCTTTGCCGACGCCCTGCTGATGCTGAACATCGACTTTACCGGGGGTCGAGATTGGAACAGCCTGCCGTACTTTTTGACCTACGATGAGCTGAATGCGCTGGATTTCACCGCGCCAAAGACCGACGCCATCCCCGACTACGTTGTGGCCGAGGGCGACGACTGCGGCGTATGGGCGTTCACTCGCGACGGCGACTACCTGACCGCCACATGGGCGGGCGTGCAGGAATACAGGTTTTATGTCTACAACGGCGACACTTCCGCCCTGCAATACGATGCCCGCACGGTCATTGTCGGCGGACACAGCCTGACATAAAAAGGAGGCACCATGCCAAAAATCAAACGCCTGCCCGACGCAGAGCTGGAAATCATGAACGCTTTGTGGAATGCCGCCGCGCCCCTGACCGCCGCCAAATTGGAAACCGCCCTGCCCGGCCCGCCCCGCGCCCGCACCACGCTGTTGACCCTGCTGGCCCGGCTGGAAGAAAAGGGCTGTGTCAACCGCGAAAAGCAGGGGAGGGGGTACCTTTACACCGCAACCCTGACCCGCAGTGAATACCTGCCCGCCGAGAGCAAAAGCGCGTGGCACCGCCTGTTCGGCGGCAGCCCCCGCAGCTTCGTCGCCGCCCTGGCCGAAACCGATGCCCTGACCGATGCCGACATAGACGAGCTGACGGCGTATCTGGAGGAACTGAAAAAAGAGAGAAAATAGCGTAAAATTTGTAGGGGCGAGCACTGCTCGCCCCTACTTGCAATTCTCCCTCAACTTGTAGTATAATAATATGTCCTATAGTATCTGCAAGTGAGGTGACGCGCTATGCCCGGTGATCTGCATACCCATACGACCTACTCCGATGGCTCGACCCCGGTGGACAAGCTACCGTTTCTGGCGGCCTGCGCGGGGATGACCCACCTGGCGGTTTCTGACCACGATTCCATCCAGAGCGTGCGGTACGCCTACGCCCATCCGGTGCAGAACGGCGTCCACCTCATCCCGGCCACTGAGCTGACCGCCTACGACTATGAGCGCGCCCACCGCGTCCACCTGCTCTGCTACTGGCCGGACGACTGCGCCCCGCTGGCGGATTTCGCCGCCATGATGGCCGAGCGCCGCCTGACCGCTATGCTGCAAAGCTGCAAGGAGTTGGAACAAATCTGCCCCCAGTTCCGCACCGAGGAAGCGCTGGAACTCGCTAGGGACAGCGGCACGCTGTTCAAAGCCCAGGTCATGCGGGTGCTGTGGCAGTACGGCCTGGCCGACGGTATGTATAATACGGTATACAAATCGCTTTTCGGCCTGAAACCTGTGCGCGGGCGCATCCTGCACACGCCCCGGTATGAGCCTGTGGATACCGTGCTGGAGGTCATCAAGGCAAGCCGCGCCGTGGTCGTGCTGGCCCACCCCAGCGTCTACCACAGCATGGAGCTGGCCCGGGAACTGATCGCAGCCGGGCGGCTGGACGGCGTCGAGATCAACCACCCCCGCAACACGCCGGAGGACAAGGCCGAGCTTGCCCGCCTGGCAAAAGAAAACGGATTGATCGTTACCGGCGGCACGGACTACCACGGCATCAACACCGTGACCCCGCGCCCGGTGGGGGCATTCTCCACCAGTGACGAAATGATTGCACGCATCGGCGACATTGCCAAGGCGCGCAAGGCAACCTGGAAAAAGGCAAAATAAAAGAGCAATAAAATTTAAGGAGCAATATATCATGACTTACACGTACAACAACAAGGGCACCTGTTCCGTCCGCACCGTCGTGGAACTGAACGACGACCACACCATCAAGAGCGTGCAGGTTCTTGGCGGCTGCGACGGCAACCTGAAGGGCATCGCCAAGCTGCTGCCCGGCATGAAGGCCGAGGACGCCATCGCCCGCATGGAAGGCACGACCTGCGGCCGCAAGCCCACCAGCTGCCCCGACCAGATCGCCCAGGCATTGAAGGGCGCACTGGCGGAGATGCAGTAAAAGCCTTCCCCCGCGGGGCTGCACCCGCAGGTGCGTGTCAGAGCGCAACCGCCGCAGGCGGCTCTTAGCGCGAAGACTGAAGGTGGCCGAGCTGGCGAGGCCGGATGAGGGCAGACTTTTCAGTGGCATCCCCCGCAGACAGGTGGTGCCGGCAGGCTTTGCCCTCATCAGTCTGCTTCGCAGACAGCTTCCCCCGATGGGGAAGCCTTTTGACGTTGAAAGGAGCTTCCCATGGACTGCTTCCATTACCCTCTCGATACCGAGACACTGCTGCGGAAAAAGCGCAAGCTGCGGCGTGAGCTGCTGGCCCAGAACCCCCACCCGCTGCACAAAAAAATCGCCATCCTCGGCGGTTCGACCACCAACGAAGTGGCCGACCAGCTGGGGCTGTTTCTGTTGCAATACGGCATCGAGGCAGAGTTTTACCAGAGCGAGTACGCCCAGTACTGGCAGGACGCCATGTTCGGTACGCCCGAGCTGGACGACTTCCACCCGGATGTCATCTACATCCACACCAACTGGCGCAACCTGACCGCCTTGCCCACCACCGCCGACAGCGAAGCCGACATTGATGCCATGCTGGACGCGCAGTATGCCCATTTTGAGACAATGTGGCAGGCGCTGGAACAAAAATTCGCCTGCCCGGTCATCCAGAATAACTTTGATAGGCCTAATTATCGACTCATGGGCAACCGCGATATCTGGGATCCCCACGGCCGCTCCAATTTCATCAGCCGTCTGAACCAGAAATTCTACGCCTACGCCGCATCGCATGAACATTTCTATATCAACGATATCGACTATCTTTCCGCTGACTACGGCCTGACCGCCTGGGGCGACGCCTTCTTCTGGCATATGTACAAATATGCCATGTGCCTGGACGCTATCCCTTCGCTGGCCAACAGCGTGGCCAATATCATCAAGTCCTTGTACGGCCGCAACAAAAAAGCGCTTGTGCTCGACCTGGACAATACGCTCTGGGGCGGCATCGTCGGCGACGACGGCGTGGACGGCCTTGCCATCGGCCCCGAAGTGCCCGAAGGCCAGGTCTACGCCGAGTTCCAAAGCTACTGCAAGGCGCTGAAATCCATCGGCGTTATCCTGGCTGTCGACTCCAAAAACGACGAGGCCAACGCGCTGGCGGGCCTGAACCACCCGGACGGCGTGCTGCGCCCCGACGATTTTGTCGCCATCAAGGCCAACTGGAAGCCAAAGGACTTGAACCTCAAGGCCATCGCGTCCGAGCTGAACCTCGGCGCGGATAGCTTTGTTTTTGCCGATGACAACCCGGCAGAGCGCGCCATCGTGGCCGCCCAGGTGCCCGGCGTGGCAGTGCCCGCGCTGGACGGCGCCGAAAACTACATCAAAACGCTGGATCACGGCGGCTACTTTGAGGTCACGGCCCTCTCGAAAGAGGATTTAAAAAAGACCGAACTCTACCACCAGAACGCCGAGCGCGCCAAGGCCCAGGCGGCTTTCACCGACTACGGCCAGTATCTCGACAGCCTGGAAATGACCGCCACGGTCAAGGGCTTTGAACCACTGTACATCCAGCGCATTGCCCAGCTCACCAACAAGTCCAACCAGTTCAATTTGACGACGCTGCGTTGTTCCGAGGATGATATCCGCGCTATGGCCGAGAATGCTGCCTATATCAGCCTGTGCGGTAAGCTCGTGGATAAGTTCGGCGATAACGGCATCGTCACCGTTGTGGCGGGCCAGCAGCAGGGCGGCGCACTGCATATACGCCTGTGGCTCATGAGCTGCCGCGTGCTCAAGCGCGGCATGGAGGATGCCATGATGGACACTCTCGTAGCCGAGGCCGCCGCCCGCGGCATCAAGACCATTGTGGGCTACTACTATCCCACGGCTAAAAACGCTATGGTGCGTGAATTTTACGCTCAATTCGGCTTTGCCAAGACCGCCGAGGATGCTGACGGCAATACGACCTGGACGCTGGATGTGGCCGCCTACGCGCCGAAGCACCCCCACATGAAAATTGAACGCTGATAGGAAAAACGCTATGAAACACTCCTTCCTGCAAAAAGCGGCGGCCGCCGCGCTGTTTGTGCTGCTTACGGCGGCACTGCTGGCGGCTGCGGATTTTCTGCTGGTGGATGACGTACACTCCTACTCCCGTGTGATGCTGCAAGAATTGTACCGGGATGCGGGCAATATCGATACACTGTTCCTTGGTTCGTCCCACTGTTACCGCAGCGTGGATCCCGCCGCTGTGGACGCCGCGCTGGGCACCCACAGCTTTAACGCCGGGTCGTCCCAGCAGCTGCCGGACGGCTCCTACTATATGCTCAAAGAAGCCGCTGCGCAGAACGACCTAAAGACCGTATATCTTGAAATGTTCTACACCGGTTACAACGAAAGTGCATCCAGCAATGTGCCGCTGGCCTGCTACTTGCTGGTCGACCACATGAACGCCCTTTCGCCCAACCGTTATGAGTACCTGTGGGAGATGGGCGGCTTGGCGGCTTTTGCCGATCTGCTGCTGCCCGCCCGCCATGGCATAGCGTCGCCGTCCGGGATGCCTGCGCTGTGGCAGGCCAAGCTGGCCGACGGCTACACGACGGACAGCTACCGCTATGTAACCTACGAGGACAGCGGTGAGGCCTACCGCGGCCGGGGCTTCGTCTACACCGCGGGTATCCCGCGGGACGGCTTTGCCACGCTGCTGAATGTCGACCCTGACGCGCCGCTCTCTGACTTTGGCTGGGAATACCTGAACAAAATTACCGATTTTTGTCAAGAAAACGGCATTCGACTCGTGCTGTTCACGGCTCCGCTGCCCAGCGGCTATCTGTACAACACGCAAAACTACCAAGCCTATGTGGATGCCCTGCAGGATTTTTGCACCGCGCACGCGGGGCTGGAATACTGGGATTTCTCCCTCTACCGCCTGCAGTGCGATCTCAATTTGAAAATTGAGGACTTCTCCGATGCGCACCACCTGAACGGTGCAGGCGCGGAAAAGTTCACTGCCATCCTCTGCCAAACGATTCAGGAACGCGCGGCAGGGAAGGCCGTGGACGAAATTTTCTACCCCACGGTGGAAGAAAAACTGACCCTGACGCCGGATGATTCCATCCTTATGGCAAAAATACAGTCGCAATAATAATCTATACAAGGAGGCCCCACTATGCTCGCTGTGACATCACCCGGTTTTGTGCTGTTCGCGGCGGTGCTGGCGGGGCTTTGGTTTGCCTGCCCGCCGCCGCGCCGCTGGCAGTTGATGCTGGGGGCCAGCCTGGTATTTTACGCAGTGCTCTCCTGGCGGACGCTGCCGGTACTGCTGGCAAGCGCGTTTCTGGTTTGGTGGTGCGCCCGTCGCGCGGCGGAAAAAGGCGTCTTTTACGCGGGGCTGGCCGCCGCGCTGCTGCCGCTGGCCTTGCTCAAGTACCTGCCCGCCGCCCTGGGCTGGCAGGGTACCTTGGCGGGGGCGCTGGGGCTTGGGTACTTCACCCTGCAGCTGGCGGGCTACCTCTGCGATGTGCGCCGGGGACGCATGCTGCCGGAAGAAAAATACCTGCGGCTTTTGTGCTATGCGTCGTTCTTTTTGTCTATTACCCAGGGACCTTTCAACCGCTACGACAAGCTCATGCCCCAGTTGGACCGCCCCACAAAATGGGATACCGCCCGGGCGTGGCGCGGCGCGCAGCGCAGCGCGTGGGGCTACTTTAAAAAGTTTGCGGTGGCGGATCGCGCCGCCGTGGTGGTGGACGCAGCGTTCGCCAACCCCGCCGCCTTTGACCGCACCCAGCTTTTGCTGGGTGGCGTGCTGTTCACTGTGCAGCTCTACGCGGACTTCTCCGGCTACACGGACATTGTCCTTGGCCTCGGCGAGGTGCTGGGGCTGGAGCTGCCCGAAAACTTCCGCCAGCCCTTCTTTGCGGATTCCGTCAAGGATATCTGGGCGCGGTGGCATATCAGCCTGTCCCAATGGCTGCGGGATTACGTCTATATCCCGCTGGGCGGCAGCCGGTGCAGCGCCGCAAAAAAGGATCGCAACCTGATTCTAACCTTCCTTGTCAGCGGCTTGTGGCACGGCGCAGGGCTGACGTACCTCGTCTGGGGCGGCCTGCATGGCGTCTGCCAGGCGGTGGAAAACCACCTGCCGCACCGCCGCAGCGGCAAACTGCGTCACGCACTGCGGGTGCTGGGCACGTTCTGCATTCTGGCTGGACTGTTTATGATATTCCGGGCCAGCAGTCTGGGCAATGCAGCAGCTGTCTTCAAAGGCATCCTATTCAATGGCGGCCATGCGGTGTTCAGCAATTATTGGGAGCTGGGCCTGACCAGCAGGCTGGAGCAGCTTATGCTATTTGCGGGCATTGCTATTCTGCTGGGCGTGGATGCCGCCCACGAGCGCGGCGTCAGCCTGCGCGGAAAAATTGCCGCCCTGCCCACCCCGGCCCGCTGGGCTGTATACGAGGTCTGCATCTTCGCATTCCTCTTTATGGGGCGGTTCCTTGGCGGCGGCAGCTTCCTCTACGCACGCTATTGACCTGATGGTTGAGGGGCTGCATATGTGCGGCCCGCAGCCTCGCCATAATTGCGCATCTGCTCTGCACGCGCAGGCCGGGCATGCCCGGCCCCTACAATAGAAGTGATAAAAAAGTGGGATAAGAACCTGTGCGGTTCCTATCCCATTTTTATTTTAATCTCTGATCTTCCCCAAAGAACTTGAACATCTTGCAGCCGCCCAGCATGCGGCTGGCAACTTTCTCGGTGTAGCGGGCTACAAAAATATTCTGGTCAATAATATTTGTGGTATAGATTGTTGGGCGGTGGGTCAGCATCCGGGTGTTGATCAGCTCATACAGCACACTGATGGTCAGCGGCGTGATGTACTCGGTGCCCAGGTCGTCCAGAATCAGCAGGTCAGCCTCCTGGCAGGCGGCCAGCCATTTCTCATTGTTGGTGTAGTCAAAGTGCTCCTTGCCCAGCTGGGCGGCCAGCGCGGCAGCACTGGTGTACAGCACATCATGCCCGCCTTCCAGCACGGCATCTGCAATCGCCAGTGCCAGATGTGTCTTGCCCAGGCCGCTGTGGCCCATGAACAGCAGATTCGGGCTGTTGGCGCTGAACCGGGCCGCGTAGTTCTTACAGTAATTCAGCAGCTTGCCCATGTATTCCCGCGGGGAAATGCCCAGTTCCGGCTCCATGTTGGTGCCGTACCGCTCCACCTCAAAGCTGGAAAACTGGCATAGCCCCAGCGGACTGGCGGCGTTGATCTCCTCCCGGCGCAGGCGGCGGGCCACATCGGCCACACAGCGGCAGGGGATGCCGCCCCGCATCCCGGTGTCCTCGCACAGGGGGCAACGGTAAGCGGGTTTAAAGGCGCTCTCGTCGTACCCGGCCTCTTTCACAGCGGCGGCCAGCGTTTCATCGGCGCGGGCCAGCGCGGCACGGGCGGCGTCCATGCTACTGCCCAGTGCGGCGGCCTTTGCCAGGCCTAGGCCCGCCCGCATGTGGGCAGCGTCCGCTTCGGCCAGGGCGGGGTGCGCGGCGTAGGCGGCGCGGCGGGTCGTCTCGGCCTGCATTACAGCCTGCTGGCGGTACCCGGCAACCTCCCGCTGGGCGGCGCGGAACAGTTCATCTTTTGTGCGCATGGGTTAGCCCTCCTCGTCAAACATAGCGGCCCAGTTGCGGTTGAACAGGTCTTTCTGGGCGCTGGCCGCCGGCTGCTGGGTGCCGGGGCGCTCGGTCATCACAATGTTGCTGCCTTCCAGCTGGCCCTGCTTGCGGGCAGCCTCCACGGTGGTGATGCCCTGGGCACGCCAGGCCCGCAGGATGCCGTCCACATACCGTACGGTGTTTTTTCCGTTGGCACGCAGCAACGCCTCGTCAATCATCTCATGCCCAACGCCCATTTCCTCGTGCCAGCGGGCGATGGCGCGGCGCTCCCAGTTCGTCAAATCGCGCGGCGCAATGCCAAACTGGGCGGCGGCGTCACTGCACCAGTCCTCCCGCTGTTTGGCGCGTTTCAGCCAACGCTCGGCGTCCTCTCCGGTCTCAACGCCGTCCTCCCGCCAGCGGGCCAGCAGGTGGGCTACCGCGCCCACGGTGCGCCGTCCCAGGCGGGCAACCTCGGCGCAGCAGAGCAAAATTACGTCGGGTTTCCAGCCGTCGATCTGGTACAGGTCCACCAGCCGCTGTAACTCATTGCGGCTGATGCCCTTGCCAAAGATGGTCTGGGATTCCTGGCTGAGTACCGCCACATAGGGGTCGTTTGCCATGCTGGCCAAATCGGCGTGACGCGGCTCTGCCGCCGGGGCAGGGGAGCCGCCGTGCTCGTTTTCCAGCAATCCGGCACCAGCCCAGTATTGCAGGGCACGCTTGGCGGCTTCTATGCTGGGCAGCCCCAGCGCCCGAGCCATCGTGCGGGGGTCGGTGTCGCCGGTCTGCAAAATGTACAGCGCCGCGCGAACCGTGTCGCCGTCGGCCTGGGCAAGGTGGGTGAACACCAGCTGCGGCACCGCCACCGTATCGCCGTTGTACGGCACCAGCTTGTAACCCATGTCCGCAAACCTCCCCACTTTAAACTTACATCCAGTATACCATTTTTCCGCCGCCGTGTCCAGTTTTCCCCGCAAAACTGCCCAAAAATCGCCCTTGGATTTTGGGTAAAGCGTTCCTTGTTTTTCACTGTGAAAATTTGTACAATATACCTATAAAGAGTTAAAGGGAGGACTCCACCATGGCGATGAATCTTGTTAAACTGCCCACCGGCAAACCGAACCTGCAGCTGCGCGTCAGCAAGGGGCACTATGCTACCAGCCATAGCCATATCAACTATTACATCGACGTCACGCTGACCAAGTTCCGCCTGTCTGAGGCCCGTGCTGCCGCCGCAGAGCTGATCCGCGCCTACAAGGCGACGACCATCGTGGACACCATCCTCTGTCTGGACGGCACTGAAGTCATCGGTGCCTGCATGGCCAGTGAGCTGACCAAGTCCGGCTACGCCAACATGAACGCCCACCAAACCATCTACGTTGTCACGCCGGAGCATACCACCGGCAGCCAGCTGTTGTTCCGCGAGAACACGGCCCCCATGATCTCCGGCAAGCATATCCTGGTGCTGGCGGCGTCCGTCACCACCGGCTACACTGTACAAGGCGCGATCGAGGCCATCCGCTACTACGGCGGCGAGGCGGTCGGCATTGCGGCAATCTTCGCCTCGGTGAATGAGTGCGCGGGCTACCCGGTGGCCAGCATCTTCAACACCCACGACCTGCCCGACTATGAGACGTACGATTCCCACAGCTGCCCCTGGTGCAAACAGGGCAACAAAATCGACGCCCTCGTCAACAGCTTCGGCTATTCGAGCCTGTAAAGCCTTCCCCTGAGGGAGAAGGTGGCCGCAGGCCGGATGAGGGCGGACTTTGCCCGGCCCCGAGCCTTACAATTCTATACATTTTGCCCCCTTACCCAAGGGGGCTTTTTTGTCGTTTTTACAGGTTGACGCATCCTGTTCAACCTTTTATAATAGGAAGGCTGATTTTTACGAGGAGGAGTTCACTTGAACACGGAAAATCTGAATGGGATTTTGGCACAGTACATTCAATATTGCAAGACCCGCACCGCCGCCGAAGAGGGAACGGTCTGGCGTGCGGCCGACTGCTTCGGCGTGAACTGGGATATCGAGGACAGCGACTTCCCCGGTATGTTTGCGGACGCCATGCAGCAGGCACAGCTGGCGCTGGACAACCCGGCCTTGCAGCCCATCGGCGGCGTGCAGACCCTGATGCTGCGGGAGACAGAAGTAGAGTTGGTGCGGGAGTGTTTCCGCTGGCTGTTCAAAGAGGATGACGGCGATATCGCCAAGCGCCGCGGCCGCGCCGAGCTGTTTGCCGACCAGATCAACGGCCGGTTCCGTCGTGTGTTCCCGCGGATGCCCAAGTACACGATGAACACGGCCAACGCGGTGTTTTTCCTGAACCTGTGGGAACCTCACGACAACTATTTTTATAATGCGGCCGAGGCCAGGGCCTGGGCAGAATATTTTGACTACGAGGCCGATTTCGGCGGCGGCACGGCACTGGACCTGCCACGTTACTATACTATGTGCAACGACCTGTTGGCCGAGCTGGAAAGCTACCCGGAACTTATTGCCCTGCACAAGGCCTATGTGGCGCAGGAACTTGGCGGCATCAATGACCAGCTACATCTGTTGGTGTACGATATCCTGCACACGGCCTACACCCAGCAGTTCTACCCGTGCGGCTATGCCCGCAGCGCCACTACAAAGGAACGCGCCAAGGCCGCTAAGGAGAAAGCAACCCGCGCCGAGCTGTGCATCCGCATCGGTGAATGCGAGCAGAAATTGCAGGAGATGCGGGTCAACCCCGCCAAACTGCCCGACCTGACCGACTGTAAGATCAGCCATAAGATGTTCGGCGCGGGTACGGTCCGGCCCGCCGAAGGCCAGTTCATGGTCATCGACTTTAACGGCACGCTGAAAAAGTTCAGCTACACGGCCTCGATGAACAGCGGCTACCTGACCGCCGAGGACCCCGCCGTCGAGGCTGAACTGCAAGCCTACCAGGACTATAACAAAGAGAAAGACCGCCTGGAAAAGGAACTGAAAAACATGAAGGCGGAGTTGGTGAAGCTGTAAGGCAGACAATACCACGTCTATGTCGCCGCCCCGTAGGGGCCGGGCATGCCCGGCCCGCAACTTCCCCATAACTGCATATTTACAACGAAAATGCCCATCGGTTTTGTGCCGATGGGCGTTTTGCTGTATTTATCGGAACTCAAACAGTTTGCACACAGGGACATCCGGCACCCGTGCAATGCGAAAGACCACATCCAGCGAGACCGCACAGTCACTGTTCTCGATGCGGGACATATGGGTGCGGCTTATGTCGATCTTGTCCGCCAGCTGAATTTGCGACAGCCCCGCCGCCTTGCGGTAGTAGGAGTTGTGATTCCGTATAGTGCGGATGGATGGCCCATTGTCGTGAATACGGACTATGTGTTAAAATCCGCGCCCAGCGTCAATAGTGATGACGTAGTGTGGGTCAGCGCGGGTGATAAACTGTACGGTCATTATGGCGACGGTGACTGGGTCTTTGTCGCAGACTACGACTTTAACGTATACGGTTGGATACCTGAACCCTATCAGAAATTTGACTGGAGCACCGTACAATAAAATGCAAAAAGCGTCGGGCACTTTTTGCATGAATAACTTGCGTGGTGTGTCGAAATATGATATTCTAAACATACCGCTTCGCCGGTAAGGCGCCGCACAAAACGGCAGGCGGTCAGCCACACTTCCCGAAAGGGGGTGAGGCAATGCGTTTTACATTGACTTTCCATATCGGTTTCAAGACCGTTACGCTAAGGTTAGTCGTAAAAAGCAAGAACCGCCACCCCGGCAGGTGAAGATACTGTCAAGCGGGTTTCAGAATTTTTTGCTGGCATAATAAGCAAAACTCCCCATGCCGGAATATGACATAGGGAGTTTTCCAGAGCGGCTGATGTCCGCCTCCCGCGTGCTGGCGAACAGTCCGCAGGACTGTTCGCCCCGGCACTGCGATGCCGTCGCCCTGTTCGACTTCTCATCCCCGAATCCCAAAAAGAGACCCCTGCGTCGGGACACGACACAGGGGTCTCTTTTTGGAGCGGCTGATGGGAGTCGAACCCACGTCCTCAGCTTGGAAGGCTGATGTACTAGCCGTTGTACGACAGCCGCATAACAACAGTACCTATTATACCCACCCACGGGGGCATTTGTCAAGCCCGGCGGTGGACTTTCCCGGCAGATTTTACGGCGCTGTAACCCATTTGCCATTTTATTTTACATTTTGCACCCTTGACAACGGCCCGCGAAAGCCCCATAATAAATACTGAATCTGTGTAAAAGAAATTTTGAGAGGAAAGAGGTGCGGCACCATGCGCGTCATTGCCGGAACAGCCCGCGGTAAAAACCTGCAGGCCTTGCCGGGCGAGGATATCACCCGCCCGACCATCAACCGCGTGAAGGAGGCCATGTTCTCCAGTGTGCAGTTTCTTGTGCCGGGAGCACGCGTGCTGGATCTGTTTGCAGGCAGCGGTCAGCTGGGCATTGAGGCTCTGTCACGCGGGGCGAAAAGCTGCCTCTTTGTCGACCACTCTGCCGAAGCATTGGCCATCGTAAGGGCTAACTGCAAGACGGCGGGCGTTGACCGCCAGAGTGATATCCGCCAGGGCGAGGCCGAAAGTTTCCTTGCCAACATCCGCGGGCCGTTTGACCTGGCCCTGCTGGATCCGCCGTTCCACCATGACACGGTGACGGCGGTGCTGCCGCTGCTGGCCGCCAAGATGGCCCCGGGCGGTGTGGTCCTCTGCGAGACGGAGCGTGAGGCCGACCTGCCTGAGCAGGCAGGCAGCCTGACACTGGTAAAACAATACAACTACGGCAAGATCAAGGTCAGCCGCTATGAGAGAGGGGAAGAGGCATGAACGTTGAAGAATTGCTGGAACTGATGGAAGAAACACTGGAAGCGGGTACGGCTGTACCGTTTGCCGCCTCCAAGCGCGTGGTCGACGTGGATCGTATGCGCGATATCATTGATGAGGTGCGCAACAATCTCCCCGATGAAGTGCGCGAGAGCAAGAAAATCGTGAATGACCGCGAGCAAATTATGAAAAATGCCCGCATCGAGTCGGAAAATATCATTCAGCAGGCCGAGGAGCGCGCCCGCACCCTGACCAGTGAGCAGGAGATCGTCAAGCGCAGCCAACAGCGCGCAGTGGAAATTCTGACCGCCGCTCAGACCCAGGCCAAGGAGCTGAGCCGCAACGCTACGGTCTACTGCGAGGGCATCCTGAAAAACTCTGAGGAAGTGCTGGCTCGCAGCGTGGCGGATATCAAGAATACCCGGATGAACCTGCGCAATGCCGCCCGCCCCAACCGTGGGCAGAAGTAAGGAAGGCCTTGAAAAACGTTGTTATCCACGGCACATTTCCCTAAAAATCTTTATAAGCTCTAAAAATATCGTCGCACCGTGTAATACGGTGCGGCGATATTTTTGTCTGCGGCAAAAATTTTGCCGCCGTGCTGTTTTGATGCAAACCGCTGTCCCTGGGGTGGGGGCCTTTGTACAAAGTGTGAAAAATCCATTCGCGGCGCAGTTTTTTCCAGTTCGCCCTTGCTTTTTGCCGGGGAAAATGGTACTATAATTTTACCACGAGTGGGTAATTGTGGTGAGCTTAACAACAAAAGTGGTGAATGGTGGGTAGTTTTCCACGTTCTCCACAGAGTTTTCCACAAAGAGGACGCTGCGACGTAAAAAATCTTGCCGCAAGTTTGTACAGTTTGACGAAGGGAGGGGAACACAGATGCTCGTTGGTCAGTATGATTACGCCATCGATGCCAAGGGCCGTCTGAATTTCCCCGCCCGTTTCCGCGACGCGATGGGGGAAACCTTCATTGTGACCCGCTGGCTTGACCATTGCCTGGCCGCTTTCCCGGCAGAAGAGTTCGAAAAGGTTGCCGCCAAAATCGAGGAAAAGGGCCTCGTCAAGGGCCGCAAGGTCAGCCGTATGCTGTACGCCTCTGCGGTGGAGGTTACCCCGGACAAGCAAGGCCGCATCCAGCTCCCCGCCAAACTGCGGGAATACGCGGGTCTTGACCACGATGTCACCATTATCGGCAGCCGCAGCTTTGCCGAGATTTGGAACACCGAGGCATGGAACGCCAGCCAGGAAACCAGCGATGAGGACTTCACCGCTGAGATGGAAAACCTTGACTTTTAATAAACAGGACGATACAACATGGAATTTTCACATATCCCCGTACTGCTGCAGCCCTGCCTGGATGGGTTGAACATCGACCCCGCCGGCATCTACCTGGATGGCACGGCCGGCGGCGCGGGCCACAGCAGAGAAATTGCAAAACGACTGACCACAGGCCGCCTGATTTCACTCGACCAGGACCCGGATGCGGTGGCAGTAGCCACCGAAAGGCTCAAGGGTCTCCCGGCGCAGGTGGTGCAGGTCAACTTCCGCGAGGCAGCGCGAGTCCTCGCGGAACTGGGCATCCCGGCGGTGAACGGGGCCCTGCTTGATCTCGGCGTGTCCAGCCACCAGCTGGACGATGCAGCGCGCGGTTTTTCCTACCATGCCGACGCGCCGCTGGATATGCGCATGAGCCAGCAGGGCCCCACCGCCGCGGACTTGGTCAACACTCTGGATCGTGAGGAACTGACCCGCATCCTGCGCGACTATGGCGAGGAACCCTACGCCTGGCAAATCGCGGGCAAAATCATCGCCGCGCGGGAAACGCGGCCCATCACCACCACCATGCAGTTGGCGGATATCGTGGCCGCCGCAGTGCCCCCGGCTGAGCGCCGCAAGGCCAAGAACCCGGCGCGCCGCACTTTCCAGGCCATCCGTATTGCGGTCAACTCCGAACTGGACGCCCTGAACGAGGGCCTGGATGCGATTTTCAACTGCCTGGCCCCGGGCGGGCGGCTCTGCGTCATCACCTTCCACAGCCTGGAGGACCGCTTAGTCAAGAACAAGTTCCGTCGCTGGGCACAGCGCTGCACCTGCCCGCCGGAACAGCCCATCTGCACCTGCGGGGGTGTGGCAAAGGCAAAGCTCATTACCCGCAAACCCATCGAAGCTGACGCTGCGGAGCTGGAAACCAACCGCCGCAGCCGCAGCGCCAAACTGAGAGTGTTGGAGAAAGTATAAGAGGCAAACCATGACGACCGTTTTGCTGCACAGCGGTGCGGCTGCACCTAAATTAGAGACCCCGCGCCCGCAGGTAAAAGTGGTGCGCGGCGGCAACCGCGGGCTGAACCGCGCGCGCCGTTTTGCGCAGGCCACGCTGCGCACGCTGGCCCTTGCCATTGTGCTGGGGCTGGTTGTCAGCGTGCTGTACAGCCACGCCAAGCTCACCGAGTTGAGCGGTCAGATCAATGAGGTCAACACCCAGCTGACCGCCGCCCAGAGCGAGTACGACTACCTGAGCACCAAAATGAGCGATATCACAAGCCGTGCCAGCCTGCAGGAGGTGGCCGAGGGCCAGCTGGGACTGGTCAAGCTCGACCCGAGCCAAATCACCTATGTCCAGTTGGAAGATCAGAGCATAATCGAAAAAAGCAGCAGTTCCGCCGTCCGCCTGCTGGACAAGGTCCGCACCGCCGCCCTGAGCTTGCTGGATGGATTGAATCCGTAACAATAAAATTATGCAGCTACGAGCCTTTTTGCTGCGCGGCGCGATGGCCGACGGCAAAAAGGCTTTTTGAAATAAGGAACGCCTTATGCCACAACCAAACAACCAAGCAAAAAAGCACCGCACCCGCGCCAACGCAGCGATGAAAACCCGCACGCTCTTCTGCGTGACGCTCTTTATCGTCGGCGCATTCGGTTTGCTGATTTATCAGCTCTACGCCCTGCAGCTGCGTGATGCCGAACTCTACCGTACCGAGGCCGTGACCCAGCAGCTGAAGGATACGACGCTGCCCGCGCTGCGCGGCTCGATTTACAGCGTCAACGGCAAGCTGCTTGCCAAGAGCAGCACGGTATGGAATATCGTTGCAGACCCTTCCTCTATCGCCAAGAGCGGCGCGTCGGAGGGCCAGCTGCGCACGGCGGCGGAAAACATTGCCGCACTGCTGGGCGGGGACACCACTGCGGATACCGTCTATGAACTTCTGACTGCTAAAAACAGCAGCGGCGAGCCGTATCAGTACCGTATGCTCGCCAAGGGCGTGGATAAGCCGGTGGCGGACTCCATCCTGAACTATGCCGATGAGTACCGCATGGATCCCGAGGACGGCGCCGCGACCGGCAAACGCATTTTGTACTTTTCGACCGAACAGGCCACGACCCGCAGCTACCCCTACGGCGAGTTCCTCTCCTCGGTGCTGGGCTTCTGCAACAGCGATGGCGAGGGCGCTTACGGCCTGGAAAAATACTACGATGAAACCCTGGCAGGCACGCCGGGCCGCAGTGTGGCCGAGACGGATGTCTACGGCAACGCCCTGGCCGCCGGCCAGGCTGATGTGCACGAGGCTATCGACGGCAACAACCTGTTCCTGACCATCGACGAAAATGTGCAGTCCATCGTTGAAGAATACCTGACCGAGGCAATGAACACCTTCACGGTGCATGGCCGCGGCAGCGCTATCGTCATGAACGTCAAGACCGGCGCGATTTTGGCTATGGCGTCCATCGAGCAGTTTGACCCCAACGATCCGTATAAAATCACCGACACCAAAATGACCGACATTTTGGAAAAAGAGGAAATCGACGCCAACGATATTGATTGGCTGGAAGGCCGCCTGGGCGAAAAAGCCGTGGCCGATATCGTGGCCGACGGCAAGATCAGCCGCGAAAAAACCATCGGCGAGGACGGCAAGGAGGTCGCCAGCGAGTACACCCAATTACAGGGTATGATGCGCGAGGCCCAGTGGAAGAATAAAAACATCACCGAGCTGTATATGCCCGGCTCTGTCTTTAAGCTCATCACCGCATCTGCAGGGCTGGACTCCGGCGTCATGAGCACGAGCCAGACCTTCTACTGCGGCGGCAGCCTGACCGTTAATGAGGGCAGCGAACTATGGGAGCACACCTACCGCTGCGCCAACGGCGAGGTTCACCGTATGCAGGACATGGCGGGTGCGCTGAACAACAGCTGCAACCTCTGGTTCATCCAGGCTGCCGAGACACTGAAACCGCAGATTTTCTACGACTATATCCAGGCGTTTGGCTTCACGCAGCCCACCGGTATCGACCTGCCCAACGAGACCCGCTGGACCAGCGTCTACAATGCCGAGCAGATGGCCGAGGTCGATACGAACCTCTACACCGCCGCTTTCGGTCAGAACGAATCCATCACCCCCATGCAGATGGCAACCGCTGTGGCGGCCATCGCCAACGGCGGCTACCTTGTCACGCCCTATGTGGTGGACTCCATCACAGACAACGACGGCAACGTTGTCTCCCAGACCGAGACAAACATCCGCCGCCAGGTGATTTCAGAGGACGTCAGCCGCCAGCTGCTTGCCATGATGGAAAATAACGTCTACGGGGAAGGGGACTACCATTCCTGCATCAACGCCTATGTGGCGGGCTACCGCATCGGCGGCAAGTCCGGCACGGCCGAACGTACCGACCGCCACCTGCGCGGCGACGGCGACTACTACAAGGCCATGAGCTTTGCCGCTGTGCTGCCCATCGACGACCCCGAAATCGAGGTGTTCGTCCTGCTGGACGACCCGCGCTGGGTCAAGGACTACGCCAGCCAGGTCGTGGCCCCGGTCGTGGGCAACATCATCAGCGAGGTCGCGCCCTACCTGGGCATTGAGCAGGACCCCGGCTACAACCCCAGCGGCACCGTCAAGGTGCAAACCTGCCTGGATTATACCTGGACCAACGCCCAGGTTACACTGAACCGCCAGGGCCTCAAGCACAAGCTCATCGGCCCCAGCAGCGGCAATATCGTCTACCAGTACCCGGTGGGCGGCAGCGATGTACCCGCAGGATCCACCGTCTACCTGTACACCGCCAACGACCAAAACTCGATGACCACCGTGCCCGATGTGGCGGGCAAGACCGGCACCTTTGCCGAGCAGATGCTGAAAGCCGCCAACCTGAACGTACAGTTCAACGGCGACAGCGGCGGTAAGGTTGTCAGCCAGAGCGTGGAGGCCGGCACCAGCGCCGCCTACGGCACAATCATCACCCTGACCATGGACAGCGGGGAAGACACCCCCGCCGAAACTACCCCCGCCGCCGAGGAAGAAACCATCGACCCGGCGAATGTGGAAGGGTGATACAGAAATCCGCAATTTATAGGGGCCGGGTATGCCCGGCTCGCAACTTTCCCATAAGCAATCGTTTGTCATTCACGGCCGGGCCGCATATGCGCGGCCCCTACGTCTTAACTTACTATCCCAAGGAGGTCCTTTTCATGCAAAAGATTCCTGCCAATGAACTGCTGGCCGGGCTGACGCTGGCCGAGCCTGTCTCCATCCACGCCGTTGTGACCGACAGCCGTGAGGTCAAGCCGGGCTGCGTCTTTGTCTGCTTTCCCGGCGAACGCGTTGATGGCCACGACTTTGCTGCAGGTGCGTACCAGAATGGCGCAGCCTATATCATCGCCAACCACCCGGTCGAGGGCGTCCCTGCAGACCGTACCGTCATTGTGCCGGACAGCGCCAAAGCCATGATCCGAATGGCGTCCAACTACCGCATGCTGTTCAGCCCCAAGATGATCGGTGTCACCGGCAGCGTCGGAAAGACCACGACGAAAGAGTTTTGTTACGCCGTGCTGTCCGCTTTTGGCAAGACGCTGAAAACCGAGGGCAACCAGAACAACGATATCGGCGTGCCAAATACGCTGTTCCGCCTGGACAACGATACCGAGTACGCCGTCGTCGAAATGGGCATGGACCATGCGGGTGAGATAGAGCGCCTGACCCGTTGCGCACGGCCGTCGGCGGGTATCATCACGATGATAGGCGTCTCCCACCTGGAAAATCTCGGCACTCGGGAGAATATACTGAAAGCAAAGATGGAGATTTGTACCGGCCTGCCCGATGGTGCGCCGCTGGTGCTCAACGCTGACAACGACCTGCTGCCCACCGCCGATGTGCCTACCAGGCTGAAGGCCGTCTGGTTCGGTATCGACGCCAAGAACGCTGATGTCCGCGCCGTGGATGTTGAGACCGGAACGAACGGTACAACGTTCAAGATCATTGATAAAGAATACGGCACTTTCGATGCCGCCATTCCCACTGCAGGCGTTCACACCGTCTATGACGCGCTGGCTGCCTACGCCGCTGCCACCCGCCTGGGGCTGGATGCGGCCCGCTGTGCAGCGGCCCTTGCCACATACCAGACGACTGGTATGCGCCAGCATATTGTAAAAAAAGGCGGTGTGACGTTCATTGAGGACTGCTACAACGCCAGCCCCGACAGCATGAGAGCCGCGCTCTCGGTGCTGAAAGCCCTGCCCAACACCCGCAAAATTGCCCTGCTGGGCGATATGCTGGAACTGGGTGACGCCAGCGAGGACGGCCACCGCCACACCGGTGAGTGGGCTGCCGACGCGGGTGTTGACCAGCTGATTGCCTACGGCCCGCGCAGCGCTGCCATGGCAGACGCCGCAAAAGCGCACGGTGTTGTAACTGTGCATTGCAAAAACGCCGAAGAAGTGTTACAATATCTACGGCAATTCGTGCGCCCCGGTGACGCAGTCCTGGCCAAGGCCAGCCACGCCATGGGGCTGGAACAGCTGCTTCAGGATTTCTATAAAGAATTGCCGCAGGGGTAAAGGGCTTCCCCTTTCGGGGAAAGCTGTCCGCGCAGCGGACTGATGAGGGGCTGGTCTGCCCATAGTTGCCTGTAAACAGCGTAAATTCCAAAATCCCCCTGCACCACATCATTTTGGAGGAATCACTGCATGGAGGAAATATCCTATCTGTTGGCGTCGGCGGCCATCGGCGGCTTTGTTATCACGGCGGTGTCAGGCAAGTTTATGATCCCGGCGCTGCATCGGCTGCACTTCGGCCAGACCGTCCGCGAGGAAGGCCCCACCTGGCACAACAAGAAAAACGGCACCCCCACCATGGGCGGCCTGTGCTTCATCTTCGGCATCCTGGTCACGCTGGGCCTGGTGTGGGGGATGTTCCACAACCAGCTGCCGGAAGTCCTGGGCCTGCCCCAGATGAAGGCTGGCATGATGGTGCTGTTTCTGGCGTTTGGCTCGGGGCTGATCGGCTTCCTTGATGACTTTATCAAGGTCATCAAGCACCGCAACCTCGGCCTTACCGAAGCCCAAAAGATGATTTTGCAGATTGCCCTGACCTTTGGCTTTATGTTCGGCCTCAACAGCCTGGGCCTGCTCACCACCCAGGTGCAGCTGCCGATTTTCGGTTTGGTGGATATGGGCCTTGTCTACTATCCCATCGCGTTTTTTGGCATCATCTTTTTGGTCAACGCCGTCAACCTGACGGACGGCCTTGACGGCCTTTGCACCGGCGTGACCTTTGTGTCGATGATCGGCTATCTGCTGGCGGGCAGCCTGCTGGGCTTTGTCCATGTCTCGCTTATCGCCGCCGCCACGGCGGGTGCCTGCGCCGGGTTCCTGGTCTGGAACTTCTACCCGGCCAAGGTGTTCATGGGCGATACTGGCAGTATGTTCTTCGGCGGCATCGTCACGGCGTTGGCCTTTGTAATGCAGCGCCCCGAACTGGTGCTCTTCTTCGGTATCGTGTACATCTGGGACGCCATGACCGTTGTTATCCAGCGCGTCTACTTCAAGGCGACCCACGGCAAGCGCATCTTCCGCATGACGCCGATCCACCACGCCTTTGAAATGCGCGGCTGGCGCGAAGTCAAAATTGACGCTTTCTTTGCCCTGATTGCCATTATTGGTGTGGCTATGGGTATTTTCTACATCTGCGTGGCGTAACACCGCGCAAAATCTGCTAAGGAGGTGACTGCCTGTGAATACACCGTCAAGCCTGTTAGGGGTGCTGTTTGACCACACCATCGGTAATATTCTGCGTATGCTGGCGGTCATCCGCCTACCAAAACTCGAACGCGGCAGGGTCTCCCGAGGTTTCGTGGCGACCCTGATCGTCATTATGGGATATGGGCTGGTCATGCTGTTTTCAGCCAGCTATTCCAGCGGGTACGCCAACTACGGTGATGTCTACCACTTCATCCGCCCGCAAAGCATCATTGCAGTGGCGGGCTTGGGCGTTATGTGGCTGGTGTCCAACATCAACTACCGTGCCCTGCGCTACATGAACGAGAGCTTTTACATCATCACGCTCGTGCTGCTGGTGGCGGCGCTGTTCAGCCCGGTGGACACCAACGGTACCTACCGCTGGGTCTACTTTGCGGGAGGTGCGTTCTCGCTGCAGCCGTCTGAGCTGGCAAAATTTTCGGTCATGCTCTGGACTGCCGATATGCTCGACCGCGACAACGATAAGAAAAAGTCGCTGTGGTACGGTCTGCTCAAACCCGCGCTGCCGCTGGTGCCGATTCTCGTGCTGCTGAAAATGGAACCGCACAACTCGGCCATGATGCTTTTGTGCCTGATTTTTGTTACCATGATTGCCTGCAACGGCTCCGCCATGCGGTGGTGGCCGCTGGCTGGTGCGGGTACCGTGGCGGGCGCCATTGCCTACGTGAAGCACCTTGCCTCGGGCGAGGGCTACGCCGCGGGCCGCCTGGGCGGCGTGTGGGGCCTGACCCCCACGAACACGGCGGGTATGCAGTGGCAGACCCGCCAGAGCATCTATGCTATCTGCACCGGAGGACTGTTCGGTGTGGGCATCGGCAACAGCGTCCAGAAACACCAATGGCTGCCCTACGCGGAGAACGACTTCGTCTTTGCCGTCATCGGGGAGGAACTGGGCTTCGTCGGGGCGATTGCCCTGATTGCCCTGTTTGCGGCGCTGGTCATCCAGGGAATCTTCATTGCGCTGCGTGCGCCCGATTTGTACGGTACGCTGCTGGGCCTCGGTATTGTGTCCCAGGTGGCGTGGCAGGTTTTTCTGCACATCGGCGTCGGTACGGCGTTGCTGCCCAACACGGGTATCAGTTTGCCGTTCTTCTCCTACGGCGGCACCAGTTTGTTGCTGCTGCTGGGTGAGATGGGCGTGCTATTGAGTATATCCCGTGCGGGCAACGCGCGGGAGGAACGCATGGCCGAACAGCACCGCGCCGAGACCGACCGTATGCTCCACCGCACCCGCTACCGCAGAGGTACGGTGTAAGACCGTGCTGTAAGGGGCGGCGTCCTCGACGCCCCCGTAAGCCTCCCCTTACAGGGGAGGTGGTCGAGTGCCAGCAATGACCAGTGAGGCTTTGCCCGCTTGCCGTTAGCATAAACTTATAATTTTAGGGAGGACGAATCATGCGTGTTCTCATTGCTGCCGGCGGTACAGCCGGTCATATCAACCCCGCGTTGGCAATCGCCGGTGCCCTGAAAGCCGCAGACCCGACGGCGGAAATTCATTTTGCGGGCCGCCGGGAGGGGATGGAGTACGGACTTGTCACCAAGGCGGGTTACCCCTTCCACCATATCGAAATCAACGGCTTCCAGCGCCACCTCAGCTTGGAAAACATCGGCCGCAACATCGTCGCCATCTGGCATCTGGCGCTGTCCGGCCCCCGCACCCGGAAAATCCTGAACGAGGTCAATCCCTACCTTGTCATCGGCTGCGGCGGTTACGTCAGCGGCCCTATTGTGCGCGCGGCGGCCAAACGCAGCATCAAGACTGCCATCCATGAGCAGAACGCATTCCCCGGCGTGACAAACAAACTGCTGGCGAAGGAGGTCAACATCGTCCTGGCTGCCAGCGCCGATGCCGTAGAAAAGCTGGGTGCGCCCGAGAAAACCACCGTTGTGGGCAACCCGGTTCGCCCCGAGGTCCTGACCGCCGACCGCGCCACAGCCCGCGCAAAACTGAACGCAGGCGACCGCACGGTCATTTTGAGCTTTGGCGGCAGCCTGGGTGCAGACCGCATCAACCAGGTCGTGGCCGACCTCTGTGCCTGGGAGAAGCAGACGAACCAACACACATTACACCTGCACGCCACCGGCAGCCGCGGTGTCAAACTGTTTGAAAATCTCGAAAAAGAAAAGGGCTTTGCTCCTAGCGAGAACCTTGTTGTGACCGAGTACATCAACAATATGCCCCAGCTGCTGGCGGCGGCGGATCTCGTCATTGCGCGTTCCGGTGCGCTGACGCTGGCCGAACTGGAAGCCGTGGGCCGCGCGTCGGTGCTGATCCCCAGCCCTAACGTGGCCGAAAACCACCAGTATTACAACGCCCTTGAACTGCAAAAGGCTGGGGCAGCCGTGGTCATTGAGGAAAAGAACCTGATCGGTGACGGCCTGGTAAAGACCGTGGAAGAACTGCTGACCACCCCAGGCAAGCTGGCCGAAATGGGAGCCAACGCCAAGACATTAGGCAACCCCCACAGCCTGGATATGATTACGGAAAAATTGCTGGAGCTGGTAAAATCATAACAGCCGTATGGGGCGGCATCCTCGACGCCCCATAACCGCCACTGCCCCACAGGGCAGCCGGCACGCACCTATAAAAATGTATTGGAAAGGAGCCGCCCATGGATCGAAACCAGCGCAGCCGCAGGCAAAAATCCGTGAGCGGCTCCTATTCGCAAGCTCCCAAACGCAGCATGGGCAGCCGTATGGGGCTGGAAAAACCGGGCACCTCACGCCAACAGCCGCCGAAAAAATCCTCGCCGCGCAGCCAGCGCCCCACCCAGCAGATCAACCCGCAAAAAGCCGGGTACGACCCCGCCGCGCCCAAACGCCAGCGCCGCGTAACCCAGGCAGAAATCATCCGAAAACGCAACCGCCGTCGTGCCATGAGCATCCTGGCGGTGCTGGCCGTACTGGCCGTAGGGGCTTTCGTCTCGCTTAATCTGCTGTTTAAAGTGGCCTTTTTCCGGGTCGAAAACTTCGACCGCACCACCCCCGCCGACACCGGCATCTACACCTCGGACGAGCTTATCAACGCGCTGAATATCGAGAAGAACTCGAATCTTTTCGGCTTCTCCACCGCTGAAAAGACCCGCCAGCTGGCCCAGCAGTTTCCGTACCTTGAGCAGGTGCAGGTTGAGGTCCAGATGCCTGCTACTGTCGTGGTCAAGGTGCAGCCCGCCGTGGAGCGATTCGCCTGTATGTACTCCGGCGGCTGGATGGTGCTGAGCGATTCCCTCAAGATCCTGCGCACCGACGTCAACCAGCCCGACGGCCTGATTTTGCTCTCCATCGCGCTGCCCACAGATTTTGCCCCAACTGTCGGCCAGAACATCACGCCGGAAAGCTATAACTCGCTGCTTGGGGGCGAGCAGGCCACCGCCGAGACGGCAGGATTGCAGGCGTCGGCCATGCAGACCTTGACCGAAATACTGGACGGCTTGCAGACGTACAACCTGTTTGACGGCACCACAGCCATTAGTGTGCAGGATTTGAGCGATATCGAGTTCACCTACCAGAACCGTGTGCAGGTCAAGTTGGGCAGCGAGACGAATCTTGCCTACAAACTGCGCCTGGCTGCTGCCGCACTGGCCGACCCCGAAAAGGGCTTGGCCGCCAGCGATAAGGGTGTGCTGGATATCTCGACCCAGCAGTCCAACGGCGACATCCGCGCCTACTTTGCCCCCGACGAACCCGCCCCGACCCCCACCCCCGAACCTACCGCCACGCCGGAACCGGAGGAAGAGGAAACTCTGGCTAACACAGCAGAATAAACCAGCGCCCCGACAAAAGTCGGGGCTTTTTTGTAGTTGCTGTAACGTTTGGGACAAAATCATCACTTATAGAGTGAGAGCACAGAGGAAAGGAGGGCAGGCCATGCCGCTGCCGGAACCTATTACGATATCACCCTTGTGCCCACCGGCGATTACGCTGACCACAGCGCGTTTATGGCGGATGTGTTGGAATCCGGCCTGACACCCGCCGACAAAATTGCATAAAAATAACCCCGCAGCGCTGTATAAAGAACGCTGCGGGGTATTTTTATTGTTTGCTTAGTGTGGGGCTTTACACGCTCAGTTCCACATGCTGGCCCAAGTCCTCTTTATTGGCGTCCAGCACAGGCTGGATGACGTCGCGCAGGAACTCGGTGACCTGTTCGGTGCTGCGGCCGGTGAAGGCCTCGGGGGACAGCTCAGCCTCAATTTCCTCACGGGTCAGGCCGAAGGCGGGGTCAGCCTCGACGCGGGCAATCATGTCGTTGGGCTTGCCCTCCTGCTTGACAACGGCAGCGGCGGCCACGGCGTGCTCACGCAGACGCTCGTGCAGCTCCTGACGGTCGCCGCCCTTCTTGACAGCCTTCATCATGATGTTCTCGCTGGCCATGAAGGGCAGCTCGGCCATGACACGGGCGCGGACAACCTTCGGGTAGACGACGAGACCGTCAGAGACATTCAGCAGAATGTTCAGAATTGCGTCAGCAGCCAGGAAACCCTCCGCCATCGCAATGCGCTTGTTGGCAGAGTCGTCCAGCGTGCGCTCAAACCACTGGGTACCAGCGGTCATGGCGGGGTTCAGCACATCCACCATCAGGTAGCGGCTCAAAGCGCAGATGCGCTCACAGCGCATGGGGTTGCGTTTGTAGGGCATGGCCGAGGAACCGATCTGATTCTTTTCGAACGGCTCCTCCATTTCCTTGAAGTTTGCCAGCAGGCGGATGTCGGTCGCCATCTTCATGGCAGACTGGCCCAGACCCGCCACGGCGGACAGGACGTTGTAGTCCACCTTGCGGCTGTACGTCTGGCCGCAGACCGGCACGACCTTGGTAAAGCCCATTTGGGCGCAGACGTCGGCCTCGACGGCCTTGATTTTGGCGGAGTCGCCGTTGAACAGCTCCATAAAGCTGGCCTGGGTGCCGGTGGTGCCCTTGACGCCGCGCAGCGCCAGCTGGGAAATCTGGTAGTCGATGGCTTCCAGATCCATGTACAGCTCGTTCATCCAGAGTGTGGCACGCTTGCCGACGGTGGTCAGCTGCGCGGGCTGGCAGTGGGTGTAGGCCAGGCAGGGCATAGACTTGTACTCGTCGGCGAACTTAGCTAGGTTTGCCAGCACGCCGATGATCTTCTTGCGCACCAGCTGCAAAGCCTCGCGCATGACGATAACATCGGTGTTGTCGCCGACATAGCAGCTGGTCGCGCCCAGATGGATGATGCCCTTTGCCTTAGGGCACTGCAGGCCATAGGCGTAGACATGGCTCATAACGTCGTGGCGCACCAGCTTCTCACGGGCGATGGCATCCTCGTAGTTGATGTCGTCCTTGTGGGCTTCCAGCTCGGCAAGCTGCTCATCGGTTATTGCCAGGCCCTGCTTCTGTTCAGCCTTGGCAAGCGCGATCCACAGCTTGCGCCAGGTGCGGAACTTGTTGTCGTCGGAGAAGATATACTGCATCTCGTCCGAAGCATAGCGGGTGGAGAAAGGGGAAATATAACGGTCATGTTGTGCCATGGGAAAAGTCCTCTACTTTCTTACAGCTTAAAGTAATTCACACCGCCCTCAAAGATTGGCTGGTATTTGTCGCCGGTGACGTTCTTGTACAGCTGCTCGCCGCTGCGCTCACTGTGGCCCATCTTGCCAAAGACACGGCCGTCTGGGCTGGTGATGCCCTCAATGGCCAGCACAGAACCGTTGGGATTGTAGCGCATGTCCATCGTCGGGCGGCAGGTCAGGTCCACATACTGCGTCGCAATTTGGCCGTTGTCGATCAGCTGGTTCAGCAGCGTCTCGTTGCAGACAAAGCGGCCCTCGCCGTGGCTGATGGCAATCAGATGCTCGTCGTTGATATCGCAGCGGCTCAGCCAGGGGCTCTTGTTGCTGGCAACGCGGGTGCGCACCAGCATGCTCTGGTGGCGATGGATGGTGTTGAAGGTCAGGGTCGGGTCATCGGCCGTGATGGGGCGGATCTCGCCGTAGGGGACCAGGCCCAGCTTGATGAGAGCCTGGAAGCCGTTGCAGATGCCCAGGGCCAGGCCGTCACGCTGGTTCAGCAGGCGGTTGACGGCATCGGCCACAGCGGGGGTGCGGAAGAACGCCGCAATGAACTTGGCGGAGCCGTCCGGCTCATCGCCGCCGGAAAAACCGCCCGGCAGCATCAGAATCTGGCTCTGGTCAAGCTCTTTCACCAGGGCTTCGCAGCTGGCGGCAACGTCGGCGGGGGTCAGGTTCTTCAACACCAGAATGTGCGGGTCACCACCAGCGCGGCGGAATGCGCGTGCAGTGTCGTATTCGCAGTTGGTGCCGGGGAACACAGGGATGATAACGCGCGGGGGGGCCAGGCGCACAGCCGGGGCAACGCGCTGGAAGCAGTTGACCTTGTATTCCAGGGATTTAACTTCCTCGCCAGCCTTGAGGTAGGGGAAGACAGGCTGCAGCTTTGCTTCCCATACATCCTGCAGGTGCTGCAGGTCGATGTTTTCGCCGTTGACGTTGATGACGTAATCCACGGTGGTGGAACCGAGGAATTCACCGGCAGAAGCATCCAGAAGCTCCAGAATAACTGCGCCATAGCAGGGCTTGAACAGGTCGTCCAGGTTGATATCACGGCTCAGGGACAGGCCCACGTGGTTGCCGACGCACATCTTGAACAGTGCTTCGGCAACGCCGCCGTAACCCGGCGTTGCTGCGGCCAGCACCTTGCCTTCGTCGATCATCTGCTCCACGATCTTGTAGATGGAAAGCAGGCTGCCGATCTCCGGCATGCCGTCCTTGTACTGCGGCTTCAGGATGACAACAGAGCTGTTGGCTTTCTTGAACTCAGGGCTCATGACGTTGGCGGTGTTGCCAATGGCGGTGGCAAAGCTGACCAGCGTGGGGGGAACATCCAGGCCTTCAAAGCTGCCGGACATACTGTCCTTGCCGCCGATGGAAGCAATGCCAAGGCCCATCTGGGCATCCAGTGCGCCCAGCAGGGCGGCCAGCGGCTTGCCCCAGCGCTCGGGCTTGTCGTTCATGTGCTCAAAATATTCCTGGAAGGTCAGGTACATATCCTCATGGTGGAAGCCCGCGCAGACCAGCTTGGTCACGCTCTCCACCACGGCCAGGTAGGCACCGCGGTAGGGGTCAGCCTCGGTCAGGTAGGGGTTGAAGCCCCACGCCATGCCGGAGCAGGTCGTTGTCTCGCCGTCCACAGGCAGCTTGGCGGCCATGGCCATGGTCGGGGTCAGCTGGTACTTGCCGCCGTAGGGCATCAGCACGGTGGCTGCGCCGATGGTGGAGTCAAAGCGCTCGCCCAGGCCCTTCTGGCTGCAAACGTTCAGGTCACTGACCATAGACTCCATTTTTTCTTCAAAGCTCACACCGGCAAACTGGGGCTGCCAGACATGACCGGGCAGGATGTGGGCGTTGGCGTGGCGCTCGGCACCGTTGGAGTTCAGGAACTCGCGGGACAGGTCAACAATGGTCTTGCCGTTCCATACCTCACGCATCCGTTTTTCCTCGGTGACGGTGGCAACGATGGTCGCCTCGAGGTTTTCCTCGGCGGCGTACTTCATAAAGGTCTCGGCATCCTCCGCAGCCACGGCCACGGCCATGCGCTCCTGACTCTCGGAAATTGCCAGCTCGGTGCCGTCCAGGCCCTCATACTTGCGGGTGACTTTGTTCAGGTCAATATGCAGACCGTCAGCCAGTTCGCCGATGGCGACAGACACACCGCCCGCGCCGAAGTCGTTGCAGCGCTTAATGAGGCGGCAGGCATCCTCGCGGCGGAACAGGCGCTGCAGTTTGCGCTCAATGGGCGCGTTGCCCTTCTGCACCTCGGCACCGCAGGTTTCCAGGCTCGTCAGTTTGTGCGCCTTGGAAGAACCCGTTGCGCCGCCGACGCCGTCACGGCCCGTGCGGCCGCCCAGCAGGATAACCACATCACCGGGGGCGGGTTCCTCACGGCGTACATGGCTGGCGGGCGTTGCGCCCACGACCGCGCCAATCTCCATGCGCTTGGCGGCGTAGCCGGGGTGGTACAGCTCGGCTACCTGACCGGTGGCAAGGCCAATCTGGTTGCCGTAGCTGGAATAGCCGGCGGCAGCGGTGGTGACCAGCTTGCGCTGGGGCAGCTTGCCGGGCATCGTCTCGGAAACAGGCTTCAGCGGGTCAGCTGCACCGGTCACACGCATGGCCTGGTAAACATAACTGCGGCCGGACAGCGGGTCGCGGATTGCACCGCCGATGCAGGTTGCCGCACCGCCGAAAGGTTCAATTTCGGTGGGGTGGTTGTGGGTCTCGTTCTTGAACAGGAACAGCCAATCCTGCTGCTCACCGTCCACATCGCACTTGATTTTGACCGTGCAGGCGTTGATTTCCTCGCTCTCGTCGAGGTTCTTCAGAATGCCGCGCTGCTTCAGGGCCTTGGCACCAATCGTCGCGCAGTCCATCAGGGTGCGGTTCTTCTTGTCGCGGCCGGTCTCGGCACGCAGAGCCATGTAACGGTCGAACGCGGCCTGTACCAGCTCGTCGTCGATCTTCACATCGTCGAGAATCGTGCCGAACGTCGTGTGGCGGCAGTGGTCGGACCAATAGGTGTCGATGAGGCGAATCTCGGTGATGGTCGGGTCGCGGTGCTCGGACTTAAAGTAGTTCTGGCAGAACACGATATCCGCGTGGTCCATGGCAAGGCCCTTCTCATTGCGGAAGGCTTCCAGTGCATCGTCATCCAGGGCGGTAAAGCCGGTCAGCGTCTCGACCTCGGTGGGGATGGCAAACTCCATCTTCAAGGTACTGCGCTCGTCAAGGCTGGCCTCGCGGGCCTCCACCGGGTTGATGACGTACTTTTTAATAGCGGCCAGATCATCGGCAGTCAGCTCGCCGTCCAGCAGATAGACGCGGGCAGAACGCACAGCGGGGCGCTCGCCCTGGCTCAACAGCTGGATGCACTCGCTGGCGGAGTCGGCGCGCTGGTCAAACTGACCGGGCAGGTACTCAACGGCAAACACGGTCTTGGCGTCGGGCAGTGCGTCGTAGGTCACATCCACCGGCGGCTCACTGAACACAGTGGGGATGGCCTGCTGGAACAGCACATTGTCGATGCCTTCGACGTCGTAGCGGTTCAAAAGGCGCAGGCCGGTCAGGTTCCGGATACCGACCAAATCGACCAGCTCATGCAGCAGCCCTTGGGCTTCACCGTCGAAGCCGGGCTTTTTCTCAACATAAATGCGATATACCATTGTATTTCCTCCGTTACTCCATCGCCGCCAGCGCTCTTGCGCCAATATCACTGCGCTTGTGCAGCTTGTCAAAATGGATGTTCTCGGTTGCGGCATAGGCCTTTTTCAGCGCGTCAGGCAGGGTGTTGGCCGTGGCGGTCACGCCCAGCACGCGGCCGCCGTTGGTGACGAGCTTGCCGTCTTTGATGGCCGTACCTGCATGATACACCGTCACGTCCGCAGCGTCAAGCTGGCCCGCAGCCAGGCCGGAAATTTCCTTGCCCTTCTCATAAGAAAGGGGATACCCGCCGCTGGCCAGAATCACACAGGCCGCCGCGCCGTCGCGGAACTTGACCTCGGTCGTATCCAGCGTGCCGTTGGTCGTCGATTCCATCACGGTCAGCAGGTCGCTTTCCAGCAGGGGCAGCACGACCTGGGTCTCGGGGTCGCCGAAGCGGCAGTTGTACTCGATGACCTTGGGGCCGTCGGGCGTCAGCATCAGGCCAAAGTAGAGGCACCCCTTGAAGGGGCAGCCCTCGGCCTGCATGGCGGCGACCGTCGGCAGGAAAATCTCCTTCATGCAGCGCTCGGCGATTTCCGGCGTGTAGTAGGGGTTCGGGGCCACCGTGCCCATGCCGCCGGTGTTCAGGCCCTCATCGTGATCCAACGCACGCTTGTGGTCCATGCTGGACACCATCGGCTTCACGGTCTTGCCGTCACAGAAGGACAGTACGCTGACCTCGGGGCCGGTCAAGAACTCTTCCACAACCACATGGTTGCCGGACGCGCCGAACTTTTTGTCCAGCATGATCTCCTTGACGCCGTCGGCGGCCTCCTGCTCATTCTGGCAGATCAGAACGCCCTTGCCCAGCGCCAGGCCGTCCGCTTTGATAACGACCGGGTACTTGCCCTCGGCCTTGATGTAGTCCATGACCTTTTCGGGATCGTCGAACGTCTCATATTTCGCTGTAGGAATGCCGTATTTCTTCATCAGGTCTTTGCTGAACACCTTGCTGGCCTCAATGCGGGCCGCAGCCTTGTCGGGGCCGAAAGCCGGGATGCCGACAGCAGCCAGTGCATCGACCATGCCCAGGGCCAGCGGGTCATCCTGGGCGACGACTACATAATCGAAGGCTTCTTCTTTCGCAAACTTGACCATCGCGTCCACATCGGTGGCAGGGATGGCCTTGCAGGTGGCATCGTAGCTGATGCCGCCGTTGCCGGGTGCGCACCAGATCTCAGTGCAGCGGGGGCTTTTTTTCAGCGCACGGATGATGGCGTGCTCACGCCCGCCGCCGCCAACGACCAGAATTTTCATGAGGAACCTCCTGTAAAACACCAACTGCCCACGACGCAAAATACGCCGCAGGCGCGTTGAATATTGCTTAGTGATGGAACAAGCGGATGCCGCAGAACGCCATCGCAATGCCGTACTTGTTGCAGGTGTCGATGACCTGCTGGTCGCGGATGGAGCCGCCCGGCTGCACAATGGCGGTCACGCCGCTGCGGCGGGCGCGCTCAATGTTGTCGCCGAAGGGGAAGAACGCGTCGCTGCCCAGGGAAACGCCAGTCACGGCGTCCAGCCAGGTGCGCTTTTCCTCGGCAGTCAGCGGGGCGGGCTGCTCGGTGAAGGTCTCGGCCCAGACATCATCACCGATGACATCCTCCGGCGTGTCGCCGATGTACACGTCAATGGCATTGTCGCGGTTGGGCTTTGCCACATCGTCGCGGAAGGGCAGGGCCAATACTTTCGGCATATGGCGCAGCTGCCAGTTGTCGGCCTTCTGGCCTGCCAGGCGGGTGCAATGCACGCGGCTCTGCTGGCCCGCGCCGACGCCGATGGTCTGGCCGTCCTGCACGTAGCAAACACTGTTGGATTGGGTGTATTTCAGCACAATCAAACTGATGACCAGATCACGGCGCTGCTCGTCACTGATGAACTGGTTCTCGGTCACGATATTCTGCAGCATCGTCTCGTTGGAGATATCCAGATCCTGGCGGCCCTGTTCAAAGGTCACGCCGAACACGGTGCGGGTCTCCAGTGGCTGCGGCTCGTAGTCAGCGTCGATCTGGACGATGGCGTAGTTGCCCTTCTTCTTGCCCTTCAGCACTTCCAGCGCGTCAGCGTCGTAGCCGGGGGCAATGATGCCGTCGGAGACTTCATGCTGAATCAGCTTTGCAGTGCTCAGATCGCAGACGTCAGACAGCGCGATCCAGTCACCAAAGCTGGACATACGGTCCGCGCCGCGGGCGCGGGCGTAGGCGCAGGCCAGGGGAGACAGCTCGGTCTCGGGGGCGATGTGGTACATGGCGCGCAGGGTGTCATCCAGCGGCAGGCCGATGGCCGCACCGGCTGGGGGAACATGCTTGAAGCTGGCGGCAGCGGGCTGACCCAGCGCCTTCTTCAAATCGCGCACGAGCTGCCAAGAGTTGAAGGCATCCAGGAAGTTGATGTACCCCGGGCGGCCATTCAAAATCTGTACCGGCAGGTCGGAACCGTCCGCCATGTAGATGCGGGCGGGCTTCTGGTTGGGGTTCGTGCCGTATTTCAGCTGAAATTCGTTCATATTAACCCTCCACAGCGGTGTATTTGTTCAGAATAAGATCCTCGTAGGTGCCGGTCTCCAGCTCAATGCTGCGCACAAACAGGCTGACCTTGTTGTCCTCGTTCAAGGATTCCCACAGCTTCTCAGCGAACTTGTCGGCGTCGTTCGTGTCGATGGCGACGCGCAGCGGCTCGCCCGCAAAGCTCGGGATGGGGGCACCGTTCTTGACGTAGGTGCTGATGAAATGGCCCTCACCGGCGACGGGCTGCGGGTAGTCATAGGTCTGGCGCTGTACGCTGTCAGCGTTGCCCTCGTTGGATTTGACGATGGACAGCTTGTAGCCGCCGCGGCGCATATCTACGACACCGGAGATGCGCGGGGTGAAGTTCGGCGCATCATCTTCGTAGGTGCGGGTGGCAAGGGCCGCCTCGAAGCTGTACCCGGGGAAGAGGTTGCCGTTCATGAACTGGGCAATCGTGTCGGTCTGGTCGCCGTTGGTCACAACGGTGGTCTCCCGCAGGGTCAGCACGGCGTTGTAAATAATCAGGTGCGGATCTTCCAGCTTGGCAGGGTCAGCGGCCACCGTGCGGATGCCGCCCTCGATGGGCTCAAACACGCGGTTGCGGCTGTTGGCGCTGCGGCCCATGATCCAGTAGGCGACGAACACCTTGCCGCCGTCGGGACTCTGCCCCAGCACAATGCCGCGGCCCGGGTACTCATTCCCGGCAAGATATTTGTAAAGGTTCTTTTTCATAATTTATACCTCGTCGCTGCACACCATGGCCAGTGCCTTGGGCAATAACTGCCACTCGGCCTCCACCATGACGCGCTTCTGCAAAGTCTCGGGGGTGTCGCCGGGCTGAACGGCCACGGCCTTTTGCAGCAGGATCGGCCCGCCGTCACATTCCTCATTGACCAGATGCACAGTCGCGCCGGTCAGCTTGACGCCCCGGGCCAGCGCTGCCTCATGCACTTTCAGCCCATAGAAACCGGGACCGCAGAAGCTGGGAATCAGGCTCGGATGAACATTGATGATCTTATTGCGGTAGGCCGCAATGACACGCTCACCCAGCACGCTCAAGAAGCCTGCCAGCACGACCACATCAATGTCATGGGCCTGTAAAACGCCCAGCAGGGCGGCGTCAAAATCGGCGCTGCTGGCGTAGTCCCTGCGGCTGACGACGGCGGATTCCACGCCAAAATTCGCGGCGCGCTCCAGTGCATAGACGCCGGGCTTGCTGGCGACGACCAGAACGATTTTACCGTTGGGGTTCTCGCCGCGCTGCTCGCTTTCCAGCAGGGCCTGTAAATTTGTGCCACCGCCAGAGACCAGAACTGCTACACGCTTCATACCAGCACGACCCCATCACCCTCGACGATGGTGCCCAGACGGTAGGCGTCCTCGCCGTGGGCTTTTAAAATCTCGAGGGCCTTGTCGGCGTCCTCGGGCGCGACGGTCAGCACCATGCCAACGCCCATGTTGAAGGTGTTGAACATATCGTGCTCGGAGATGCCGCCCTCACGCTGCATCACGTCGAACAGGGCAGGGGTGCGTACATCGGCCTTGGCAATGCGGGCGGCGCAGCCCTTCTTCAGGCTGCGGGGAATGTTTTCGTAGAAGCCGCCACCGGTGATGTGGGAAACTCCCTTGACCGTGATTTCGTCCATAACGGCCAGAACGGGCTTGACATAGATGCGGGTGGGGGCCAGCAGGGCCTCGCCAAGGGGCTTATCCATGCCGTCAAAGGTCTTTTTCAGCACATCGGGGTTGTTGTCAATGTCAAAAATCTTGCGAACCAGCGAGAAACCGTTGGAATGCACACCGGTGGAGGGCAGCGCAATAATGACGTCGCCCGGCTGCATCGTGGAGTTGTCCAAAATCTTGGCCTTGTCCACCACGCCGACAGTGAAGCCTGCCAGGTCATACTCATCCTCGGGCATCATGCCGGGGTGTTCGGCAGTCTCGCCGCCCACCAGGGAGCAGCCCGCCTGCACGCAGCCCTCGGCCACGCCCTTGACGATCTCGGCAATCTTCTCGGGGATATTCTTGCCGCAGGCAATGTAGTCAAGGAAAACCAGGGGCTTCGCGCCTGCACAGATCACGTCATTGACGCACATGGCAACGCAGTCGATGCCGATGGTGTCGTGCTTGTCCAGCAGCATGGCGATACGCAGCTTGGTGCCGACGCCGTCGGTGCCAGAAATCAGAACAGGATGCTCCATGCCGGTGCAGTCCAGCTCAAACAGGCCGCCGAAACCGCCCAAACCGCCGATACAGTTCTCGGTCATCGTGCGGGCCACGTACTGTTTCATCAGCTCCACAGAGCGGTAACCGGCGGTGATATCTACACCGGCCGCAGCATAGCTGGCAGAATAGCTTTTTTCCATCTTGAAATCCTCACAATTTCTTATTCGGGTTCGACACGCTCAATGGCTTGTCGTAGACGATATCCATGGTCTCGGTGGGCGGGTTGACCGGGTATTTGCCGCTAAAGCAGCCGGTGCAGAAGCCGCACTTGCTGTGGATGGCCAGCTGCTGGACATGCTCGATGCTCAGGTATCCCAGTGTATCGGAACCGACCATCTTGTTGATTTCCTCCACGGTATGGCCGGTGGCAATCAAATCTTTCTCGTCGGGAATGTCGGTGCCGAAGTAGCAGGGGTGGACAAACGGCGGGGCGCTGATGCGGTAGTGTACCTCGGCGGCCCCGGCTTCGCGCAGCAGGCGGATGGTGCGGGCGCTGGTGGTGCCGCGCACGATGGAGTCATCGACGAGGACGACCCGCTTGCCTTTGACCGTGGACGAAATGGCATTCAGCTTGATGCGCACGCTGCTCTCGCGCTGGGCCTGGCTGCCCTGAATGAAGGTACGGCCGACGTATTTGTTTTTGATGAAGCCAACGCCGTAGGGGATGCCGCTCTCCTGGGCGTAACCCAGCGCGGCGTCCAGGCCGGAGTCCGGTGCACCGATGACAACATCAGCCTCGACCGGGTGCTCCTGTGCCAAGAAACGGCCAGCCTGCAGGCGGGCCTCGTGGACGCAGGTGCCCTCGATGATGGAATCAGGGCGGGCAAAGTAGATGTACTCAAACACGCACATCGTGTGGGGCGCGGTGCCGCAATGATCCACGATGGAACGCAGGCCGTTGTGGTCGGCAATGACGATCTCGCCGGGCTGAACATCGCGGACGAACTTTGCGCCCACAGCGTCCAGTGCGCAGCTCTCGCTGGCAAAGGCCCAGCCGTTGCCGTCGGGCAGCTCACCGATGCAGAGCGGGCGGAAACCGTTGGGGTCACGCGCCGCAATCAGCTTGGTGTGGGTCATGATGACGAGGGAGTACGCGCCCTCAATGTCGTCCATCGTGCGGCTGACAGCCATCTCAATGTTGGGGGTCAGCAGCCGGTTCTGGGTCAGCAGATAGGCAATGACCTCGGTGTCCGATGTGCCGTGAAAGATGGAACCGCTCATTTCCAGCTTGCGGCGCAGTTTGGGCGCATTGACCAGGTTGCCGTTGTGGCAGACCGCCATAGCACCCTTGCAGTGATGCAGGACCATCGGCTGCGCGTTGGAACGGCTGCGCTGACCGGCCGTGGCATAGCGCACATGGCCGGTAGCCATCTTGGCACCACGGGGGAGTTCTTCCAGCACGCGCTTGGTGAAAACCTCGCTGACAAGGCCCAGATCGCGGTGGCCGGACAAAACGCCGTCTACGTTCAGGGCAATGCCGCAGCTCTCCTGGCCGCGGTGCTGCAAGGCGTACAGCGCACTGTACACGGCGCTGACCATATCAGTCTCGCCGGTTTTGTCATACATACCGAACACGCCGCACTCCTCGTGCAGGGCTTCAGTGTATTGGGAAAATTCGCTCATGTTTTGCTCCGTTTGTATGTTGTAGAGGGCGGCGTCCCCGACGCCCCGCGGCAGATACCGCCCTACGCGTCACCCGAATTGCCGGAAAATCAGCCCAGCAGCCGCTTCATGACTTCCTGGTAGGCATCGGCCTCGCCGCCCATGTTGCGGCGGAACAGATCCTTATCCAGGTGTGCGCCGGTGGTGGCATCCCAGAAACGGCAGGTGTCAGGGCTGATTTCGTCAGCCAGGATGATGGTGCCGTCGGACAGGCGGCCAAACTCGAGCTTGAAGTCGACCAGACGGATGTTGGCGTCCAGCATGATCTTCTTCAGCACTTCGTTGACCTTGAAGGCGTATTTGGCGATGGTGTCCAGCTCTTCCTGGGTAGCCAGGTCGAGGGCCAGGGCGTAGTAGTGGTTGATGAACGGGTCATGCAGGTCGTCGTTCTTGTAGCTGTACTCGAGGATAGGGGTCTTGAACACCTTGCCCTCGGGTACGCCCATGCGCAGGCTGAAATGACCGGCGGCGACATTGCGGATGATGACTTCCAGCGGAACGATGTCTACCTTCTTGACGAAAGTATCACGGTCGTTGACTTCCTTAACGTAATGGGTGGGGATGCCCTCTTTCTCCAGCTTCTGCATCAGAGCGTTGGACAGTTTATTATTGACGATGCCCTTGTCGCGGATGGTACCCTTCTTCTCGCCGTCGCCTGCGGTGGCGTCGTCCTTGTAGTGGACCATGACGATTTCGGGGTCATTGGTAGCGAAAACCTGCTTGGCCTTGCCTTCGTACAGTTGCTCTTTAACTTCGTAATTCATGAGAAACGCTCCTTTTACTTTATTATAATATGGTTGTGGTTGGTATGCAAGTGTTACAGCGCCGCAGTCTCGGCGGCAATGGCGGCGTCCTTCTTGGCAATCGCGGCGGCGGTGTCGGCGCGGAATTTATCGAGCTTTTCCGCCAGCTCGTCGTCGGCAACAGCCAGGATCGCCACGGCCAGGTAGGCGGCGTTCTTGGCACCGTTCAGCGCCACGGTGGCGACCGGGAACCCGCTGGGCATCTGCACAGTGGCAAGCAATGCGTCCAGACCGTCCATCGCGCCGCCCTTCATCGGGATGCCGACGACCGGCAGGGTGGTGTTGGCGGCAAAGGCACCGGCCAGGTGTGCGGCCATACCGGCAGCGCACAAAATCACGCCGTACCCATTGGCGCGGGCAGACTTGGCAAACGCGGCGGCAGCCTCCGGCGTGCGGTGGGCGGAAAGAATGTGTGCCTCATAGGGCACGCCGAAATCCTTCAGTACCGTGCAGGCGGATTTGACCACCGGCCAATCACTGTCGGAACCCATGATGATCGCTACTTTTTTCATGCGTTTAGAAACCTCCTTTACGAAGCAAAACAGCGCAGTGCCCCGTTAGGATACACTGCGCTGCGGTTTTGATGTGAAAAGAGTATGACGGTACAGAACACCCACGTGAAAACCAAGACGCTGCATTGCGTTTGCCACGGAAGATCCCCCTTTAATATAAAAGTAAGATGATGCCCTGTGAGACCAGTGTAAACTCTGGGAAAAGAAATTGCAAGCGTCCGGCGGACATTTCAGCCAAAAAACTACGCCACCCGGTTTTGACCGGTGCTTTTTGTCGCTTTTGATGGAGTTTTGAAGGTGATTGTCATACTTTAAAACGGCCTGTATAATTATGCTGGTATATCGGGGCAAAATATGCTATGATAATAAAAATAGCCCAAAAAGGAGAAAGTTATGAGTGAACCCAGACGACGCCTGACACGCCGCGCCCTGCACGGCAGGGAGGAATGGTTCAAGCGCGTTTCCCGCGATCAGATCGCCGAGGCCGCCGGTATTTTGGAGGTTGTGCTCTCCGGCATTGTGCTGGTGGCCCTGCTGCTCAGCATCGTCCCGCTGGTGGAGCTGATGCCGGGTCTTTTGACCGACGCGGAAAGCATAGAGGTACATACGTTCTTGGAACGTGCGCTGGACATCGTTATCGGCATCGAATTCATCAAGATGCTGGCAAAGCACAGTCCCGGCAGCGTGCTGGAAGTGCTGCTTTACGCCATCGCCCGCCATATGATCGTCGGCCACGAGGACGCTGTGCAGAACCTCGTCAGCGTCGGTGCCATCGCGCTGATCTTCATCATCCGCAAATATTTCTTTGTGCCGTCCTTCGGCCAGAAGCTGCCCGGCGGCGAGACTGCACCGGATATGAAAAAGGCACCAGAGAAATGCCCGGAAGCCGATGCCTGACACCGCCACGCCGCGGGCATAGAATACCCGGTCTGGAAAGAGCAGGGAAAAGGTGCGGCAAATGTCCATGGGCGGACTTGAAGCCCGCCCCTACTGTATAATGAACAAAGCGGGCATCCGTTTGGATACCCGCTTTGCTTGATTGATGTAATAAGTTAGGGCAATACCGCATAATTCTAAGTGCCGATACGGCGAGCGAGGTGCGGCAGCTGC
>OBLF01000261.1_pt1 | contig 64509 bp, 58 predicted proteins | sample 1519231 | NCBI WGS metagenome assembly OBLF01 (sample SAMEA2602895, study PRJEB22501) | metagenome
CTCAAGTTTCTTTTCTACGTAAGAACAAGTTCCTTTTATTTTTTTCTTTTCTTTTCTTGCGTCTGCAACAAGTTTTTTCACAAGCTGGCCTGCAAGTCCTTGTCCGCCATACTCTGGTTTTACAATAGTGTGTTGGGCATCTATTACATCGCCCTCTTCAACATATTGTAAAATTCCCTTGTAATTATTTTCGTCTTCGCCTATATAATAACAGTTTCTTCCTTTTTTAACTTCCATAATGACCTCCTATTTTAAATGTTCTTATAAGTTACTTACCCATTTAAAATAAAAGTTCACCCTTATTTTATTTTTTCAATGATTCTGTATTTTGTATCAAAGCCTTCATTAGTTCCTGTGAAGGAGTTGTCGCCTTTTGAAAGTTCTAACATAGCGTCTACAGTTTCTTTGAATTCTGGAAGTTCTTCTGTCTTTCTGTCAAGCTCGTCAATTCCTTTTTGTTTAAATTCTTGAAGTTTTTCTGCGAAGATTCTCATATTGTCGTCAATTAAGTTACTTCCATCTTTTAGTTTAAAGGCACCAGCACTTAAGTCAATAATACCATCGTCAAGTTTTTTAATTCCATCTCTCATTGGTACAATTCCCTCAGTCTTAAGTCTTGGGAATTCTTTGAAGTCTTGAGATTTATCTCTAAATTCTAAAAGTCCACTTGTTAGATCACTTGCACCATTCTTTAACTTGCTAGAGTTAGAATCAAGTTCTGTGATTGCATCTGTAAATTTATTTACAGCATCTTCACTTTGTTCTGTTCCTTCTCTTAGTTTTGATGAACCATCCTTTAATTTTGTTGTTGCATCATCAAGTTTAATAAGAGAGTCAGAAAGCTTCATAAGTTGAGATGTGTCAAGTTTTGAAGCTGCTTCAGTCATTGCCTTTGCAAGTTCTCCATCAATTTGTCTTGCTCCACTAGCAAGTTCTGATGTTCCAGCTTGAAGCTGTTCAAGTCCTCCAGGAAGTTGATTTGTACCTGCATTTAATTTTTCTGAAGCTGCAGCTAGTTGATTCATTCCTGCTTTTAATTGTTCTAGGCCTTGTAGTTGCCCTGCCATTCCACTTAAACCATTTAAGGCTTGAAGTTTTCCAGCAACTTTCTTAGTTGAGCCACCAATAGCTTGTGCATTTTGACCAATGTTACCTGCTGCTCCTTGTAAGATTCCTATTGCTTCTTGGGCCGCAGGATCTTCACTTTGGCTTAAGATAGCAATAGCTTTTCCAATGTCTTGTGCTGAAGCTCCAATACTTTTTGCACTTGCTCCAATATTTTGAAGGTCTCCCTCAACATTTATATTTCCAAGACCAGAAAGATCTGGCGCCTTCATTCCTTGGACTTGTTTATTTAATTGTTGGAAGTTGCTATTGAAATTATCTTGACCTCCTGCAAGCTGATTTGCACTTTCAAGTGCCTTACTTGCACCAGCATCAACCTTGTCTGCACCAACTGAAAGTTTTCCTATCCCAGCCTTCAATTCAGATAGTTTCTTTAGGGCCTCTTCCTTCATCTCATCAACCTTGCTGAGCTTGCTTGAACCCTCTCTTAGCTTAATTGTTGCGTCTTTTAATTTTCCAATTCCATTGTCAAGTTCTACTGAACCGTCGTGAAGCTTTCTTGCTCCATCTTTCATTTCTCCAGTTTTTTCATTCATCTTGCCAACTGCAGAAGTGTAATCAGTGATACCTGAAGTTAATTTGCTTCCACCTTCATACATTTCTTGTGCTGCGCCTGGAATTGGTTCAACCTTATCAATAACTTCATCAATTTTGTCTTCAAATTCTCCAGACTTGTCGTATAGTTTCTTAGAACCGTCTTTTAATTTTACAGTTCCGTCACCCATTTCTTTTAGACCATCATTTAATTCACCTTGGGCATCAGATAACTTTGAAGAAGCATCTACTAGTTTTTCTGAATTGTCTTCTAATTCTTTAATTCCATCTCTTAACTTGTCAATAGACTTTAAATCAGCTTCATTTTGGAAAAGTTCATTGGAAATGACAATGTAGGCTTCTACAGGTTCATAGTCCTTGATGTCCATTTCTATTGTGGCTTGACTCTTGAATTCTTCCATTTGTCTTTCTTCTAGAATATTTTCAAAGTTCTCCCTAAGGCCTGGTGTTAAAATTGTTGTAACCATTTCATTTTTACCATCTTTTGCCACTTTTGCATCCTTAGTTTCAATGTTTGATGCAACTTCTTGTGGGAAAGACATTGCTGCCATTAGGGTGTAAGGTGCATATACTCTTTGCTTTTTACCGCCAATTCTCTTTATAGCATAGTTTTTATTTTCTGCTGAAATAACTACTTTTAAATGACCAGACTTGCCTTTAAGATCAGAGTTTTCGATTTTTTCTCCTTCAAGATAATAGTCGATTTTTACATCTACTGGAAGGTCTTTTTCACTCTTGCCTTGGTAGTAGATGTCCTTAACATCTTCGTCCCAATAAATATATCCTGAATCATTTTTTATCATTTCATCTGTCTTTAAGTTCTTTACGTTTTTTAGGTTTGACTTGTCCTTACCCTTGATATTATCTTCAGAGTTTAGCCAAACAGAAACAGTCTTGTCTGTTATTTTGTCGTCTTTTTTTAGGACATAAACTGTTTCACTTTTATTTATAATTTCTGATGCTGCAAAAGCAGTATTAGTTAATATCATAGAAGATAAGACTAGGGAAACTACTCCCTTTTGAAAATTCTTATTCATTTTTCTCTCCTTATTTAATAAATTAATTTAAGTTTTTTGTAGTCTTCTTAATAAATGGAAAACTAACTGAGATAATAGCAGGTAGGAAAAGTATGATTACAAACATACTTATAATTGCTCCCCTTGCTAAGAAGGTACAAATTGTAGATACAATTTCCATCTTGGAATAAATACCTACACCAATTGTTGCAGCCATAAAAGATAAGGCTGAAGTTACAATAGATTTTGAAGTTTCTTTAACAGCAATTTTCAAAGACCCATCTAAGTCCTTGGACTTTTTATATTCTGCTAAAAATCTATCTGTCAAAAGTATTGAATAGTCTATAGTTGATCCCAACTGGATAACTCCTATTATTATTGATGTAATAAAGGGAATTGTGTGGTTGAAATAGAAAGGAATTCCCATATTTATTTGAATAGCAAGCTCTATTGCTCCGATTAATACAACTGGGATCCCAATAGACTTAAAGACAAGGGCAATAATTAAAAACACTACTGAAATAGAAATAATATTTACTATTTTAAAGTCCCTGTCAGAAATAACTGTTAAGTCATCAGTTAATACTGCTTCTCCAGTTAGGTAGCCTTCCTCGTCATGGTCATATATTACCTTCTTCATTTCGGCAACTTGGTTTTTTACCTCTGGCGATGCTGTTTGATACTTGGAGTTCGCCATAATCATTTGGTAACCATTTTTGCTAAAATTGTCTTGAATTTTATCTGGCAAAAATTCACTTGGAACAGTAACTCCTGTTACAGAACTCACACTTAAAACAGAATTTATGCCGTCAATTCCCTTTAAGTCACTAATTAATCCCTCTAAGTTAGAATTAGAAAGGTCGTCTTTAACAACTATAAAGTGAGTACTTGCCATGTCGTAGTCCTTTTTCATCTTGTTAAGAGCAACGATGGAATCAAGGTCCTGTGGCAGTGATCTATCTAAGTTGTAGTAGAGTTTTGTGTTTACTGATCCATAAATTGCTGGAATGAATAATCCTATAGCAACAAGGAAAAGTGTCTTTTTATGCCTAATATTAAATTCCGACAATTTATCAAAACTTGGCAACATAACCTTGTGGTTGTATTTATTTACTAAATTTTCAACCATAAGAAGCATTGCTGGAAGGACTGTTACAGTTGAGATTAGACCTATTAGGACCCCTTTACTCATTACTAAACCAATATCCTTACCTAAGCCCAATCTCATTGCTATTAGGACAATAAATCCTGCAAAAGTAGTAAGTGATGATGCAAAAAGAGATGAAATTGTCTCTTGGATTGCAACATCCATGGCATCATATTTTGTATCGTAATATTTTTTTTCTTCAACATACCTGTGGTAGAGAAAGATTGAATAATCCATGGTTACGGCAAGCTGCAAAACAGCTGCTATGGCCTTGGTTATATAAGAAATCTCTCCCAGGAATATATTTGTCCCAAAGTTATACAAGACTGCATAACCTATTGTCAGCATGAATACAAAGGGAACTATAGTTGATTCATTTGTTAAGGACAAAATTATTAGTCCCAGGGCAACTGCAAGTCCAACATAAATTGGTGTTTCCTTGTCAATTAAGTCCTTAGTATCCTTAACAAGTGAAGAAATCCCACTTAGGTATTTTTGATTTGACTCAATTTTTCTAATTTCATCTATTGCAGACATTGTTTTAAGAGAAGATGATGACTCACTAAACTTTACTATCATAAGAGTTGATCCATCAGCATAAAAAATATCTTTTATCTCATCTGGTAAAAATTCGCTGGGAATCATATCCCCTACAGTAGAAGATTTTGAAATAACATCTTCTACCCCATCTATCTCAAGTATTTTCTCCCTCAAGACTTCTGCATCGTGGTCACTTCCCTCTAATATCAGCATACCTGTTGCAGCATTCTTGAAATCTTCATCAAGAATCTTTTGACCTTGAGTTGACTTTAAATCTTGGGGCAAGTAAGACAAGATGTCATAGTTTACTCCCGTCAGCTTGTAGCCTAAGAATGAGGGAAACAAAAGCAATGTCATGACTAAGAGGACAAATTTTGGTCTGTGTGAAATAAATTTTGTAAATTTTTTCATTCTACTCCTCTATCTAAATATTCTGTCTACTATTTTGTATAAGGCTGGCTTCATTTCTTCTATACCAAGAACTGAATCTGGCCTTAGGGCTGATTCACAAGTTGAAAGAACTATGTGAATTGTAAGTGACAAGACAAATAACCTCTCGGAATCAGAAAGCTCATCATTAAACAAACTTGAATACTTATTTAAAATAAATTGAAGACTGTTTTCTGCTTCCTTGTACCTGTCGTCATTTTCTACCTTGGCATAAAGGGCCCAGTTTAAATTGCTTGAAATGAGTTGCAACTCAAGGGGATCCTTGACCAAGTAATCGATTATATAATTAATGAAGGAAATATATCTCTTCTTAGGGTCGTCTCCCTGGCAAGTTGACTCAGCCTCATAAAAAAGTTCTGTCAATATATCTAAAACTATTTTTTGTTCCAAGTCCTTTTTGTCTTTAAAGTAGTTGTAAAAAGTTCCCAGTCCTAAGCCAGTCCTATTCATAATATCTCTAATAGACGTGGGCTCAATTCCCTTCTCTATAAAGGAAGACATTGCGGCTTCTGATATTTTATTTTCTTTTTCTTTTCTTCTATTTTGAAATGTCATTTTTACCTACTCCTAATATTTAAATCATCTTATGAACATCGTTCATTTTTAGCAAAGAATATGATACTACTTTTCTGAACAAAGTTCAAGATATTTTTTATTTAGTTGAGATTAATTTTTTGACAATGTATAATAAATTTTTAAAATAATTATTCACGGAGGAAAGATGAAGAAAAAATCTATAATTTTTATCACTTGCCTTAGTCTTTTGACTTCTGCTTGTGGTAATAAAAATAAAGACAATAAAATAGAAGATAATAGTATTAAGACTGAAAAAGCTGAAGTCCATGAAAATAAAAGTGGAGATTATCTTGTTTCAAATATGAATGATGATGAGACACTTAATAAAATAAAGAAAATTATAGAAAAGAATTTAAATATGAAGAATGGAGAAGTCTTTGCAAGTCTTGTAAGTGATTACAATAAATCAATCCCAAAAAATTTATTAAGTGGTGACTTTACAGAAGCTTCTAAAGAGGATAAGCTTGATAAAATTTTGGATATGAGGTCTTCTATTAAACATGAGTACCCTGACACTAATTGCAGGATAAATTCATTCTTGCTCTTAAAGGATGACTTATCATTAAAAGAAGATCTTCCCATTGATGATGAGATTCTTTTTATGGACAAGGAAGCCCTAAGGTCTTCTAATTTATTTAAGGGTGATGAATTAGAAAAATTTTATAAATTATTTTCAAGAGTTAAGACTAGTTCATCTAAGGACCCAAAAGTTCATGCTAAGGTCATGGAAAAGTTTTTGTCAAAAGTCAACTTCCCAAAGGATGTCCGTATGCTTTCAGTAGTTCTCAATGACAATTTAGATGGAGATTATTTATTTATTGGTCACGTTGGAGTCCTTCTTCCCCTTGATGATGGATATTTGTTCTTAGAAAAAATTTCCTTTGAAGAGCCTTATCAAGCTCTAAAGTTTTCCAAGAAGGAAGATGCTTATAGATATTTAAAAAATAAGTACAAGGACTATGTAGATCCAGAAGTTGCTCCACCCTTCATAATGGACAATGATAAATATGTTGACCTTTAATTAATTTAAAATATTTGAGTTTGAGAATTTCAAAAATTTAATTCCCATAATTTATAAGGCAAACTTTAAAATTAAAAATGCAAAAAAAATTGCCCCACTTTTACATGGAGCAATTTTTATTTTGCTTAAATTTATTTTTATTCTACTACTTTGTTTCCATCATTTATCTTATCTTCTCTTAACTTCAACCTATTAGCATCAAGCTCTCTCTTTCTTTCGAAAGCGTGAAGGATAAGTGCAAGAGTTACAACTCCGTAGGAAATAAATGTTCTGAAGTATTCACCCATCATAGCATCGCCTGTTAAAACTCTTCCAGCTTGTGGAAGAACTATAAACATTAAGTGGAAAAGGGCTGTACCTAAGATAACATTTGGTATTGAAGCCTTTGATACAGATGCACCACCAACAAGGATTGATGCTGCTGCATAAAGAGCTGCTTGGTCTTGTCCTGCATAAGTTGCAAGAGTACCAATGTTTTGTAGATAAATGATTTGTCCGTAGCAAGCAAGAACTGTTGACATAACAATTGATGCAATTCTTATTTTATCTGAATTCATTCCTGCGTTTTGTGCAACAAATTGATCTTGACCCACTGCCTTCATGTCGTGACCTAGTTTTGTGTTTCTAAACCATACAATGAATAGGCAAAGTAGTGCAATTATTGCAAGAGTAACTACTGGAACATCAAAAAGAATTTGATGCTTAGCAGTAATAGGAATGTTAATTCTAAACTTTAGAATATTGTCAAAGCCTTGAGCAGATGCTAGGGTAATAGAGTTTTTAATACCGTAACCTGCTGAAAGGACCATAGCCTTAGTTCTCATAGGAATTAAAGTTCCGCAGAAGTAAAGTAGGAATAACATATACCAACCTAGGATAAAGAATGCAAGCATCATTGATGTAATCATTTCTCTACCCCTTGCCCTATTAAGAACTCTACCCGAAAATTGTCCAAGTAAAATTGCAATTGGAGTACCAATTAGAGCAGCAATAAGAAGTCCTGTCGCTCCAGTGAATCCCCAGTCTTGAGCAAAGATTATTCCAATTTGTCCTGCCATAGCTCCTAGAGGAATACCAAAGTTGATTCCCATACCTGCTATGATTGGAATTATAAGAGAAAGTACTAAGAAGGTATTTCTTACCATTCTCTTTGAAAGTTCATTTGTAATATAAGATAGTGGTGGTTTGGCAATAAGAAGTCCCGCCACAACTATAATTATAAACAAAATTGGAACCATAAATCTGTATAAAAATTCTTTGAAATTAAATTTTTTATTCATCTTTACTCCTCCTTGTAAGTGCGTAAATTATCATTCCATTTGTGATTATCATTCTTAGTATTTCTGAAATATCTATATTTAGTGCACCATTTATAACTGTAGGAGTAAGTGTAATTACACCTTGGAATAAAAATGTACCAATTATAACATTTGGAATAGATGCTTTGTTAATACTTGCACCACCAATTAGTAGGGCTGCTACTGTTTGGAAAGTAAAGGCAAGTGGAGCTTGGTAAAGTTGGATAAAACCATAGGATTGTTGGTAAATAATAATTCCAACTGCTGCAAGTACTGTAGAGAATATTACAGAAACTAGCCTTACCCTGTTAATATTAATTCCAGATGCTCTCGCATACTCTGGGTTAGATCCAACAGCTGTCATAGCTGTACCAGTTTTTGTCTTGAAGAATGCCCAAACAATAAATGCCATAAGAGCAAAGATTAAGAACATTCCAACTGGAATCCTAACTCCAAGTATATTAATAGATAAGAAGTTGTTTAAAAGACCCTCTGTAATTCTAGTTCCATTTTCTAAAACCTTGGACTTCATCCAATAGTCTGCAACTGGAACTTGTTGTGAAAGTCCCTTACCACTATAACTTAATACGGAAACTGGATTCTTGTATGGAAGAATTAAGTATGCAATACACATGAAGGCTGTGAATGAATAACCTACATAAGTAGCTATAAGCATTTCATCGCCCTTAATCCTATTTAATAAAATTCCATAGAAAAATCCAAAAACTACTGCTATAAGAGCAGCAAATATCATTGCAATAAATATACCTGTGAAACCTTTGAAGCCAAACTCAATAGATGTAACTCCACCAAGTATTCCTGCTACAACGCCAATTGGAATACCAAAGTTTAGTCCGCAACCAGATTGTACCATAGGAACAAGAGATAGAACTAAAACTGAGAACATTCCAAATCTTGAAAGTACGTTTTGGACTGAGTCAGTAAGAGAAACACCAGCCATTGGAGCAGCTATAAAAAGCATTAAGAGGAAAATTCCAATGATAAGTCTTGGTATTCCTATTTGTTGTATTAAACTTTTCTTTTTAGTCATTTCCAAGCTCTCCTTCCCCACTCATTAGAAGTCCAAACTTTGTTGGATCAGCACTAGCTGGAAGTATTCCTGCAATTTTACCTTCACAGATAACAGCAATTCTATCACAAATACTTCTTAGTTCTTCAAGTTCTGATGAAACCATTACAATAGTTGTATTGTCTTTTTCATTAGATTCCTTTAGGGCATCAAGAACAAGTTCCTTAGCACCTATGTCAATACCTCTTGTTGGTTCTGATACAAATAGTAGGTCTGGATCCATGGCAAAGGCCTTGGCAAGACAAACTTTTTGTTGGTTACCACCAGATAAGTTTCCTGCCTTTTGATCCGAACCTGTAGTCCTGATAGCAAGAGACTTAATATATTCGTCAGATAATTCTCTCATTTTAACTTCATCTCTAAATTTGAAGCCAAATCTCTTTTTAATAAACTTTTCTTGGACCTGCATCGCGTTAAAGGCAATATTCCAAAAGATTGGTTCTTCTAGTAAAAGTCCAACTCCCCTTCTATCTTCAGATACAAAGGCTATTTTATTTTTTAAGATATCAAGAGTATCACCAAGTTTTAATTCTTTTCCATTGTAAGTGATTTTACCACCTACAGGATAAGTTCCAAGGATTCCATTAGGGATACCAAGCTTTCCCTGACCAGCAAGTCCAGCAATACCTAGAATTTCACCCCTAATAACTGAAAGATTAACATCATATACAGCTTCACCTGGCATATCAACCCAGAGATTTTCAATTTCCATAATATGGTCATTGGATTCAAGGTTTTTTTCAAGTCTTTCCTTGGCAACCTTCTTTTCTCCATCTCTTCCAACCATCCATTGAGCTATTTGTTCAATAGATAGGTCTTCATTTTTTCTATCTTCAATTATTTCACCATCTCTTAGAACAACAACTTGATCACAAACACTTGTGATTTCACGAAGTCTATGAGTGATGAAAATTATGGAAATTCCAAGATTTGCAAGAGTCCTCAAAGATTCTGTAAGGTTATTTGCCTCACTTTCTGTAAGAACTGCTGTTGGCTCATCCATAATAATTAATTTTACATCTTTCCTTGTCATTTCCCTTGCAATTTCAATGAATTGCTTGTGACCTACAGGCATTTCTGAAACAAGTGCATTAGTGTCAATGTTTACTTCAAGAGTATCTAGTGATTTGCCTGCAATTTTTATATTTTCCTTTGCATCAATACTTTCTAATTTTTTTCCAAAAATTTTAGATATTACAGAAGGATTAGTTTCTTCCATATCTAGAGTAATATTTTCTGCAACAGTAAATCCAGGGATTAAACTAAATTCTTGATGCACCATTCCTATGCCTGCATTTAAGGCGTCAATTGGATTTTTAAAGTCAATTAATTTTCCGTCAAAATAAATTTCACCGTTGTAACCGCCTGTGTCTCTAATTACTTCCATTCCAAAAATTATATTCATTAGAGTTGACTTACCGGCACCATTTTCTCCAACAAGCCCTAAGATCTCTCCCTTATTGAGAGAGAAATTAACATCCTTTAAGACGGCATTTTCGCCAAAACTCTTGCTGACATTCTTGACTTCAAGTAAACTATTTGTCAACAAAACCCCTCCATCTTCATAATCATAAAATTAAAATCAACGGTAGCCCGTTGACTTTAATTTTTTTAATAAGATATTTACTTATTTGTTATTGTTTTAGAATAATTTAATTATTCAGCTTTTCCTTCTGCATTTTCTTGAGCTTCCTTAATAGCATCTAAGTCTACGTTTAGGTTTAGATATTTTTCAGGAACTTTGATCTTATCCATGCCAAGGTATCCTCTACCATATACATAAGTGTCTTGAGCTAGTAAGAAGTGGTTGTCCTTAGTTTCTCCAGTAGCTCTGTCTACATAGTTTTCAGCCATCCATTTTGCACCTTCAGTGTATTTTTGGATAGAAGCAAGGATTTGTTCTTGGTTAAGAAGTTCGCCTTCGCCCTTAAGAACTTCCATTACGTGGTCAACAGCACCAAGAGTTAATGAATAACCTAGAGAGTATGCCCAAGTTCCCATTCTCTTGTCTCCGCCTTTTTCGATAACTGCTTTTTCAACAGCTGCGTTAATTGCCTTCCAGTCTCCAGCCATGTTTTGGATGTCAACTGAGAAAGCCTTAGGATAACCCATAATTGGAGATGGTAAGTCTTGTTCTACAAAGATTGCTCCACCAGCTGCAACACCTCTAAGAAGTGGTTCAGTGTGAGCGTCATTTGTACAGAAGAAAGCAGTGTCTTTACCATACTTGTCGATCCAAGGTTGGATATTTTCTGCGATATATTGTTGTGCTCCTGGAACACCAATATCAGTTGTAGGATCTGGTGCGTTTAATGAAATAAATTCAAGTCCTAGGTCCTTACAAGCTTCTTCCATGATTGCACGTCTAAGAGCAAGAAGTTCAATAGACATGTGTCTTGGGAAAGTGATGTGAGCAAATTTAGTAGCTCCCATTTCCTTAGCAGCAGCTATAATTCTGTATCCTCTTGATACGTTGTCAGCATCCATTACAAGGTCAGAAGCATTTTCTACCATCACTGTATCTTCTTGAGCAACTAAGTTTACAAGAAGGATATCAGGTCTTTTTTCTCTAATTTGGTTAAATGCTGCAACAGTTCCTGGAACTGATTGGTTAACAATAACAGCCTTCATTAGAGGATCGTCTGCCATAGCAACGATTTTAGAAATTGTAGTTTCTTGTTCAGCTTCGAATCTGTCTGGATAAGTATCGTGTTTAATAATTCCACCCTTATCAGCAGCGCCGTAAAGTTCAATTGCTTTTTCAGCAGCACGGAACTCATCTTCAGCTTGAGATACTGTACCAGTAACAATTCCGATGTGATATTCTTCGCCGTCTTTTAGAGTTTCAAACTTTGCTTTTTGTCCTGCTTCTGCAGTTGTGGAAGCTTCTTTGCCTTCCTTTGCAGCTCCGTTGTCAACTTTTTGACATCCAGTGAATACCATTGCCATAATCATTAAAAGCATGATTCCCATAAACCCTTTAAATTTTTTCATTTTTTACACCTCTTCTAATTTATTTAATATTGGTTTATAAATTATAGAGATTTTATCACATTAAATGGCAAAATACAATGGAAATATGATTTAATTTTCATATTTTCTAAAAAATAAATACAATAATTTTACATGTCTAAATATGGAATTGTTAATTTAGTAATTTAAATATACTTCAGCTAAGTTTGAAATTAACATATTCTATGAATTTATAGTTTTTTATTTTTTGCTTTTTTTGTAAAAATCTAGTTTTTATAAGCTTGAAAAAGTATAAAACTTTTGCCATTTTAACTCCTATCAGTCTAAAGTGTTTTAAATTTAAAAAAACCTGACTTAAGTCAGGCTGAAAATTTATTTTTATAAAATTTTTAAAAAATCTAATATTTTTTTATTAATATTTTTAAATTTATGAAGTAAACTTAAAACTCTAGTCCTATCAAGTGTACTTAAATATCCCCTCGGTCTTCTAAGAATAAAATAAAGAAGGAAATTGTTAAAAGGCCTGCTGCTATTAAGATGGACTTAAATCCCAATCTATTTGATGTTAAGTAGCCAAGAGCTGCTCCCATTCCAAAGACAAATATAACTGCGTAATACTTCTTAGCATTTTCCAAATATACATCTTGTCTTGTGATGTGATACTTGGAAAGATTTTCTGTCGCTGATCTTAAGTTTCCAATGCACATTGTTGTTGCAAAGCTAAGTCCGTAAATTTTTTTAAAGGAATAGACTTGCATGGCACAAGAAAAAGATAGTAATGCGTTAGCTAAATTATTTAAGTTTTCTGGGATCATAGCAACCACAATCATAATTATAATTTCAAAACCAATTATATATTGTCGCCAGTGGAGGACTCTTTTTTCTATTGCATCTTCAAAACGAACTGCAACGTAAACACCAAGCACAAAGGATAAAACTGGGATTAAGTAAGCTATGGATTCTTTAAAATTTAAGTCCACTATGTTTTTAAAGAGGAGAACTATATTTCCTGTCTGTGCGTTTGCAAAAACTTTCCCCCTCATTAGATAGGAATATGCATCTTGAAAGCCTCCTGCCAAAGTTATAAATATCAATACTAAAAATGTTTCGTGCAAGTTTTCATAAGATTTTAATTTCATATTAACCACCAACATATAGTCTAATACAAAAATAAATTTCTGCAATAAAAAAAAGAAGTCAGTTCCCTGACTCCTAATTTAAAAAATTTTTTTACTTTTATCTTATAAGTTTTTTTCTCCTAACAAGTCCAAGGCTATCTCCACGTTTCTCTTTGATTCTTGTTTCATCTCTTCTGTCCTTTGACTTAAAACTTTTCTTCTATCCTCTAAGTTTTCGAGAGCTAATTTTGTTTTGTCAAAAAGTTCTTCTGGAGTGAAGTTCTCTACGTCAACTGCTTCTTCGATGCCAAGTTCATTTACCATGGCTTCTACCTTTGGGTCGTAAATTATTCCCACCATTGGAAGGTTAACGCTAGCTGCATAGACAAGTGAGTGAAGTCTCATGGCTGCAAGGAGTTTTAATTTTTTAAAAATCCCCATTAAGTCTCCAGCTGAGTAGGTATTTTCTATTAGCATTACCTTATCCTTATGACGGCATCTTTCAGCAACTTCACTTGAGTATATGTTGTCTCTTGGATTGTGGAAGGGAACAAGTAGGATGTCGTATCCAGCTTCTATGAGTTTGTCAATTGTTGCTGCAAATTTATCCTTTATCTCGTCTATATTTTTCTGATCCCTTATACAAAATCCTATGGTCTTGTCTGTGATCTTAATCTTTTCACTTTTTAAGATTTCTTCAACCCTATCTTCTCCTGCTGCTTCAAGGGTAAAGACTGGGTCAGCTGTTACTTCTATGTTTTTGTTTGTGACTCCCAAGTCTCTCACAAACTTATAGGACAAGTCATCTCTTAGGGTAATGTAGTTTGCCCTGTTAAGGACCCACCTTGTCAATATCCTGTTTGATTTCTTATCTATTGGACCTATACCGTTGGCATAGATGTAAACTTTCTTTCTTAGGAATTTCGCCAAGATAATAACCGAAAGATAATAAATAATGGACCTCGTTGATGTTATGTCTTGTAGAAGTGATCCTCCACCTGACAAGAGCAAGTCAGCATCTTTTAAGGCTCTGCGAACTTCACTAAAAGAAAATCTATTTACTGCTCCTATTCCATAAACCTGCCTTGTCTTTTCAGGATTGTTTGAGAGTGCTGTCATCTCTAAATCAATATTTAATTTTTTAAAATCATCTACCATGGCTTTTAAGATGGCATCATCGCCGGAATTGTCAAAGCCAAAGTATCCTGACACTACAATTTTCTTCATAAGATCACTCTGTTTTATTATTTTCTTGGGGATTTGTCTTCTTTAAAATATCCTTGTAAATCTCAAATTGTTTTTCTCCCATGGCATTGTGTGAATAATCTGATTTAACAAAACTATTTATATTTTCACCAAGTTCTTCTAAAAGTTTTCTGTCATTATAGATTTTTAAAATGCTTTCAGATAGTTTTTTTGAATCTCCAACCTCAAATAAAAATCCTGTCTTTTCATCTAAAACAATTTTTGGTATTCCCCCAACTCTTGTTGCAAGTGTTGGAACTTTTAATAGGGCTGCCTCTAAGATTACATAAGGGAAGGATTCTGAAATACTTGTAAGGACATTTACGTCCATGGCATTGAAGAGGCTATACTTATCCTTTACAAAGCCAAGCAAGTGGACCTTATTCTCTATTTCATATTCCTTCAAGAGTTCTTCAATCCTTGTTTTTTCTGGTCCACCACCAGCTATTAGGAAGATTATGTCTGTATTCTTATTTAGTGTTTCCTTACAAGCTTTTACAAAAGTTTCATGATCTTTAACCTTGTCAAGTCTAGCAACAATTCCTACAACTAACTCGCCATTATAATTTATTTTGTACTTTTCAAAGAAGCTTGCCTTTGGAAGGTAGTCGATCTTTTCTTCAGTGTCAATCCCATTATAAAGTACATAAATATTTCTTCTTTTGAAGCTCCTATTTATAAGCATCCTCTTAAAGGTATCACTTACACAGATGTAGTAATCAAACTTTTTTAAGGCAAGCTTGTTAAGGCTTGTAAAAATTAAGTTTTTGTAAAAGCTGTCCTTGAAGTCCAGCTTGTAGTCTGAATGGATAGTAGTTAACATTGGTATGTCAATTTTATTTTTGAGAAACATACAAATAAAATTGGCACGAGCACCATGGGCATGGACTAAATCATAATTTTCATTTATGATTAGGTCTCTTATTTTTGAAACAACAGAAAGGTCTGATCTTTTTTCTTGGTAAAAGACTTCTATATCAATTCCTCTTTCCACTGCCTCATCATAAAATTCAGTTTTTGTAAAGCAGATGATTTTGGCATCTACCTTGCCCTCAAGTCCCTTCATCAAGTTAAAGATATGGGTCTTGGCACCACCATTATCTCCACCAGATATTAAATGGAGAACCTTAATCATTGTTCTTCCCCCTTTTTATAAAGAGTTCTATCTTACTTTTATTATTGTTCAAATTATTTCCTTTCTTTATCCTGCATTTTATATAAATATGATATAAGGTTAAATAGTTGGCTTACAACTACTTAACCTTACAAAAAATTAATTTTCTATATTTAATGAAGCCTTTAAAATTGCAAGATTTATAAAGAATAAGCTCACAATTCTAAGGTAGAACCATGTATAATCTGCAAAGCTCATTACCATAAATCCACATATTGCTGCTATGCCTCCATACTGAACAAGGCTAAGAGCAGGATTTTTTTCTCTAAATTCTTTAAAATTAATTAAGATTTTTGAAAATAACTTAATAATATGTCCTATTAGGAAGAAGAGTCCAAAGGCTCCAATTTCTATCAAGAGTTGAAGATAGAGGTTATGGCAGTGGGCCACCTTAGTTAGTTGTGGTGCCTTGTAGTTTTCAAAAGCCGCTTGGAAGACTTCATTGCCCAGTCCTACCCCGCCTAGCTTTGCAAAATTCTTCTTCATAATATTTGCACTTTCATAAATATATTTTCTGTAGTTAATGGAGGAGTCACTCTTATTAAAGATTGACATAAGCCTTATTTGAATATTTCCTGGCAGGAAGAAAAATAAAATCAAGCCCATCATAAAAAATACAGGTAATAGCCTTGGATTATAAAGCAAGGTAAATACAAAAACGCAAATGGCAAAGGATGCCCAAGCAGACCTTGATCCAGTTGTCAAAAGGACAAACATGGAAATTAAAATTGTAAAGGCTGAAAGAATTTTTATATACTTGTTTTCATTTTTTAAAAAGTTAGCAACTATTAGGGGCACTGTCAAGAGATAGTATTCTCCCAAGACGTTAGGGTTACCCATAGTTGAATAAATTCTTCCACTTAGTTCTTGGCTTATGGAGGTATCTGTTTGTGAAAGGTCAACAGAAACTCCAATTACAAATTTTTGTAGGAGTCCAAAAAAGCTTACAAGTAGAGTGGCCACTGTTAGGGCAGTCAATATTTGAAATAAATCCTTGCGAGTCCTAATGTTATTAATAAAAATTGCATAAAATAAAAATATTGAAAAATAATTTACTGCATACTTAAGACTTAATCTTGGATAAATTGAAAAGACTGTAGAAAGACCTATTGTAAGTATAAATAAAACCAAGAAGTCATCAAAGGCAAGTCTTTTTTTATCATCCTTTCTATATAAATTTAAGATCCACAAGATAAAAACTATAAGGTATAAGTAAAGGTTGGACCACAAGTTAAAGGGAACTATACTTATAAATATAAGACTAAGGGCAATTATTATATTTATGTGCCCTGATAGGCTCTCTAAAAGTCCAAATAAAAAACTTTTTTCCTTTAAAAAATCTAAGGTTTTAACAAAAATATTTTCAAAGAATAAGCGAATCCTAAGTAGAAGCTTTCTTATTAGAGACTCGTCCCAGGCATTGTAATCTAAATTAAATCTAAGCAAGTCAAAAAATTTTGTCATTTTACTCACCAAGATACTTTATGCCAGAAATCCTTACGTTAAAAAGCTTTACTAGTCCAGCTCCAAAGGTATTAGTTTGTCCTGTGAAATAATTTGTTTGTCCTATTAGGATTCCCTTGTCAGTTTTCTTGCCATTGGTTTCAATAGTTATAGTGGCTTTCTTATAAAGATGATCGTCAAATTTAAGAACCTTCCCTTCAAAGCTAAAGTCCCTAGGATCAATTTCACTTACTTCAATATTTTTTACCTTTCCAATAGGATTATTTGCCATAACGTCCTTAACTGGGTCCCCAACCTTTAAGTGATCAATTATTTCACTTTCAATAAAGGGAACCGCCATAGTTATCTCTGCCTTTTCATCATTTTGTAGGACTTGACTACGTCCATCTGCTAGGTTCATCCTATTAACAAAAAGAATTCCAGCCCCAATGCAGGCAAGTATTATAAATAAATCTATAAATTTAAATTTTAATTTCATTTATTCACCTCAAGGTTCTTAATCTTTGCATAAATTTGTAAATCGCCAATAGTAAGAGTTAACTCATCACCAAGAAGATAGTTAAATCCATCTATATAAATACCATCATCCTTGATATTAGCCTTAGAATTTACTAAAAATCTCATTGAAATAAAGGCAGAATCTTTTTCTCTACCATTTTCTATTCCAGTGTATTCAGACATGGGGTTGTCTATTGCTTCTTTTACTTGAACATCTTTTACAACTCCAATTTCAGTGTTTCTTCTCTTGTCAATAACCTTGTCACCAATCTTTGGCACGTCCTTGTTAAAGACCTCAGTTTCATCTGCTTCTATGGCCAAGACTACTTTTGTGTCAGCCACATCTATATCTTTAGAAGATTTTTGTTTGAATACAATTACTAAAAAAATTGCTAACAAAATTACAAAAATAATATCTAAAATTTTAATTTTTCCTGCTTTCACTTATTACTCCTTCATATAAACTTTCTATGTTTTTAATAACTTGTCCTTGGTTTAGGTCTTCATCCAAAATTTTTTTGGCATTGACCTTAAGACTATTTGCAAGATCATCCTTTGTTAAAATCTCAAAGGCTTTTTCTTTAAATTCTTCAAGATTACCATATTGAAAAGTCTTTGCAGATCCATTTTCTTCATTGAAATAATCTCTTGCTCCACAATTACTTGTAATAAGTAGAGGAGCCCCACAGTATCCTGCCTCAACAATAGATAGGCCAAAGGCCTCTTCCTTAGAGTGATTGACATATAGATCAGCTGCAGCCAAATAATCAAAGGGTCTAGACCTGTAACCAACAATCTCAATTTTATCCTGGAGCTTGTAGTTATGAATTTTCTTTTTCATCTGATCTTCAAGGTCTCCATAACCAATTATCAATGCCCTTACATTATCAATTTCTTTAAATAATTCATTGAGTCCATCAATAAAAAAAAGAATTCCCTTTTCTTCAGAAAATCTTCCAAGAGAAAGTATCCACTTTTCATCTTTTTCCTTCTTAAGAGGCTCAACTTGACCTATCAGTGGGATTGGTGGTGGAAGGACTAGGATTTTATCTTCCTTAGCACCTTCTTCTATTAGTCTTTCCTTTACAAGAGAAGAAACTCCAATAATTTTTTCATTCTTTGTGAAAAATATTTTATTTAAGAAGGCAGATTTTTTTGAAATCTGTGATACCATGTGCCTTGTATTTATCACAGGGACCTTCATGCCAAGGATCTTGGATAGAAAAGCAATTCCATTTTCTCTCATAAAATGTGTGTGAACAAGGTCTATGCCATTTCCCTTCACATAATTTTTTAAAAATTTTGATGCCCTTAAATCCAAGGGAGACTTCATAGGGCATTGGATAGTTTTTACTCCCAAGTCTTGGAAGTCTTTGACTCCACCTCCATCAATATTGTAAAGAAGCTGGTATTCAAAGTCTGACCCGGTATTTATTAAATTTTTAATGTAGCTTTCGCTACCTCCCCTACCAACATAATTTAATAGGTGTAAAATTTTCATAATCATCATCTTTCATTTGATAAAAATTTAATCATTGAATAAAATCTAAATAATTATATCAATAGGAGATTTGCTTGTCAATTTAATGGCTAGAGGCCATTCCTAACCCTATGGGACTTTACAAAGTCTTACTACTTTTTAACTTTTATTACTTCATAAAGTCCTACTACTTTTTCATCCTTTGCGACTTTATAAATTTTTGCGACTTTGTAAACTTTTACGACTTCATAGATTTTTGAGACTTCATAAATTTTTACAAATTTATAAATATTGGTTAGCTCATATTTTATTATGTCCTCAAAGATAGTTAATAAAGCCAGTTAATAAAAATATTTTTTAATTTATAAAAAGTTCTTGCAATTGAATCTAAAAAGTGATTTAATGTTAAAGATAAAAAAATAAAAAATCAGTCCAAGGACTGACGTTAATCATGTCCTTGTGCATGATTTTTTTTTGAGCAAATTTAATTACATAAATTTTTTTTGCCCATTTTTAAGAATGTTTGATCTTTTATTTGGAAAAAGGAGAAAAAAATGCCAAGAGATAATTCAATTAAGAAGACGCTAGTAATAGGATCTGGACCCATTGTCATAGGTCAGGCTGCTGAGTTTGACTACTCAGGTACACAAGCTTGCGAAACTCTAAAGAAGAATGGAGTTGAAACTGTTCTTGTAAACTCAAATCCTGCTACTATTATGACAGACAAGGGTGTTGCCGATAAAATTTACATCGAACCAATTACCATTTCCTTTATTGAAAAAATTATAGAAAAGGAAAGACCTGACTCATTAATAGCTGGTATGGGTGGACAAACTGGTCTTAACATGAGCCTTGAACTAGACAAACGTGGAATCCTTGACAAGTATGGAATAAAAATTATTGGTACTGATATTGATGCCATAAAAAAGGGCGAAGACAGAGATATTTTTAGAAAGACAATGCAAGAGATCGGAGAACCAATTATTGAATCTGAAATTGCAACAAGCCTTGAAGAAGGTAAGGAACTTGCAAAGAAAATTGGTTACCCTCTTGTTGTTAGACCTGCCTACACTCTAGGAGGAACTGGAGGCGGCTTTGCTTACGACGAAGAAGAACTTGTTGAAGTTTTATCTCACGGCCTTAGCCTTAGCCCAGTAAATGAATGTCTTCTTGAAAAATCTATTCGTGGCTGGATGGAAATTGAATTTGAGGTAATAAGAGACTCTGCTGGCGAAAAAATTATTGTCTGCGATATGGAAAATGTAGACCCAGTTGGAGTTCACACAGGGGACTCCATAGTTGTTGCCCCTTGTCAAAGTCTTGATAAGGATGTTCTACAAAAGTTAAAGAATTCTGCCTTAAATATAGTAGAAAATGTAAATGTTGTTGGCGCTTGTAATGTCCAACTTGCTCTTAACCCTGAAACTCTTGACTACGCAGTCATTGAAATTAACCCAAGAGTTTCTCGTTCATCAGCTCTTGCATCAAAGGCAACAGGCTACCCAATAGCGAGAATCGCAACAAAGATTGCTCTTGGCTTAAACTTAAATGAAATCCAAAATGAAACTACTGGCGAAACAATAGAAACTTACGAACCTTCTTGTAACTATGTAGTTGTTAAAATTCCTAAATGGCCTTTCGACAAGTTCAAGTTTGCCAATAGAAAGCTTGGCACAAAGATGATGGCAACTGGTGAAGTTATGTCAATTGGCTCATCTTTTGAAGAAGCCCTCTTAAAGGGTATTAGATCTCTTGAAATTTCCAAATTCTCTCTTGAATCAAAGTTTTCTGAAGAAAGAACTACTGAAGAATTAAAGAAGAGAATAAAATTCCCTGATGATGAAAGACTCTTCGATGTTGCAGAAATCATTAGACGTGGTCTTTCAATCGAAATGATTCACGACATAACTGGCATTGACCTCTACTTCTTAGAAAAAATCGAAAATATTGTTCACGAAGAAGAAAATCTTAAAAAATTAAGTCTTGACACAATTACTCCTGAAGAATTATCTAAGCTTAAGAAGCTAGGCTTCTCAGACAAGACTATTGCCTCTGCTCTTGGCGTAGACATTGATAAGGTAGTAGACCTTCGTATTAAGAACAAGATCCTTCCTAACTATAGAAGAGTAGACACATCTCCTTTTAGAAAAAACGGTGCCTACTATTACTCAACTTATGAAAAGACAGACGAAAATATAATTTCTAACAAGAAAAAAATAATTGTAATAGGATCTGGCCCAATAAGAATTGGTCAAGGTATTGAGTTCGACTACTGCAGTGTTCACGCAATCAAGGCCTTAATCAAGATGGGAATCGAAACAATTACAATAAACAACAACCCAGAAACTGTTTCAACTGACTTCGACACATCAGACAAGCTTTACTTCGAACCCCTTACTGAAGAAGAGGTTAAATCAATAATTGATACAGAAAAACCTATGGGAGTTATCTTGGCGTTTGGTGGTCAAACTGCAATTAAACTTGCAAAATATCTTCACGAACAAAAGGTAAATATCTTTGGAACAGACTTCGAAGACATTGACAGGGCTGAAGACAGAGAAAAATTTGATGAAATGCTTGAAGAATTAAAGATCAACAGACCTAAGGGCCATGGAGTCTTTAATATAAAAGAGGGACTTGAAACTGCAAAGGAACTTGGCTACCCACTACTTGTTAGACCATCCTATGTACTTGGCGGTCAAGGTATGCAAATAACTTATGACGAAAACAGCCTTATGACTTACCTAAAGAGTGCCTTCGAAAGAGATGCAATTAACCCAGTCCTAATTGACAAGTACCTAGTAGGTCGTGAAATCGAAGTTGATGCAATTTCTGATGGCGAAGATGTATTAATACCAGGAATCATGGAACACCTTGAAAGAGCAGGCGTCCACTCTGGCGACTCAATAACAATTTATCCAAGCATTAACATCTCAAGTGAAATCAAAGACAAGATTCTTGACTACACAAAGAAAATTGCCAAGGCACTTCACGTTAAGGGCATGATTAACATCCAATTTATTGAATACAAAAATGATCTTTACATCATAGAAGTAAATCCTCGTGCATCAAGAACAGTTCCATATATCTCAAAGGTTTCTGGAGTGCCAATAGTTGACCTTGCAACAAAAACAATGCTTGGCGAAAAGTTAAAAGATCTTGGTTACGGTACAGGAATTTACAAAGAACCAAAACTTATGGCAGTTAAGGTTCCAGTATTCTCTATGTCAAAGCTCAACAGGGTAGAAATTTCTCTTGGACCTGAAATGAAATCCACTGGCGAAGTTCTTGGAGTTGGAAAAGACATTGACGAAGCACTTTTCAAAGGCTTCTTGGCAGGAGGCTCTGCAATAGAGGACAAGGCCTCTCGTGTACTTGCAACTGTAAATGACAACGACAAGGAAGAATTCTTAGGAATCGCTAAGACAATGAATGAAATGGGCTACAAGATTGTGGCAACAAAGGGAACTTGCAAATTCTTAAAAGAAGCAGGAATTGATGCAAAAGAAGTTGGCAAGATTAACGATCCAAGACCAAACATCCTTGATGTAATAAGAAATGGCGAAATCGACCTAGTAGTTAACACTCCAACAAAGGGTGGCGACTCAACAAGAGACGGCTTCAAAATTAGAAGAATGGCTACAGAGTACGGCATCGATATAGTGACATCCCTTGATACCCTAGCAGCAAGAGTAGCCGTTAAAAATAAAAAATTCCATGAAGAAAACATGGACATCTACGACATAACAGAATTTTAATTTTTGATTATTATAAGACATAAAAATAAAAAACCTCGGTGTAATAAAAACATCGAGGTTTTTTTTTTTTTGATTTTTATTTTCTAAATATGAATAGATGCTCATGAGCAATCAATAAAAAATTGTATTTTATACTGTTTGTTTTCCAAAATCCAGTAGCTTTACAATTATGTTGCTCTTTAATTATCATTTCCTTCATTTTAAATCCTGCATCCTCAAAAACTTGCATTACATAAAATGAAAGTGGTATCATGTGTCCCTTTTGTCTAGTATCGCCAATTAAGACTGCGCAAAATTTATCTTTCTTTAAAACTCTATAACTTTCAGATGCAACTTTTTTCATTTCCTCCAAAAAGTCTTTAACTTTCAAACGAGATAAGTCTTCTTTTATATCTTCACTATACTCTATTATGTTTGCGTAAGGTGGATGAGTGCAAATCAAATCTACGCTATTATCTGGTATAAAGTCTAAGTTTCTCGCATCTCCCTTTCTCAAAAAAACTTTTCCATCTGCGCCAACATGTTCGAAATCAACTTTATCTTTACAACGATTAAGAGCAACATCGTTAACATCTATTCCTATTATATTTCTATTTAATAACTTTGCCTCAACAAGGGTTGTTCCTCCACCTGCAAATTGATCTAATATTAAATCTTTTTCATTTGAATATCTTAAAATTATATTTCTAGGTATGTAAGGTGACCAATTACCTCTCCACTTTGCATCATGCGTTGCCCAGTTTCCACGTTGAGGGAAACTCCAATGGGTTGTCATTTCGAGTTCAAAATTTTCGGGTTCCCATTTTGTTATTTTATTTGCCATTACTTGTATACCTCATAGATAATATATCTAAGAGCTCTTAAAATAGACCTTAAAAAACCTATTCTTCTATTATATTTGGAAGTTTAAATATCCATTTAAGCCAAGACTTTACAGAACCTGCTCGTCTATTTATTTGCCCTTCATTACACACATTGTATTCTCTCATTAAATATTCTATATTATTTTTATTTGGTAACTTCCCAGTAGTGTAAGTTTCAAAAAATAATTTATTAAAAATTTTATGTTTTAAAATTAATTTAACAAGTTCTAACTGTCTAGGTTTATAATTCATTCTAGCTATTTCTAAACCTTTTTTTGTCAATCTTATTTTTCTAACTTTATTCCATTGACTCATTTCTTCGTCAAATTCTTCACCATCATATTTTTCAAAAATATCTAAATACTTACCAGCATTAAAATAGTATCTAGACTGTCTTATATCAAATTGCATAATATCAGCAATTTTACCTAAGGACATGTCATCTTCCTTTAAACAATCAATTAATGAAATAATTCTTTCAAAACTATCTGCTTGAACAAATGGAGTTTTGTAAAAAGTCATGTTGTCATCAATCGTAACTTTTGTTTCTTTGTAGATTTTAAAAAGATCTTCCATCGTAATATTTGTATCTTGCAAAGTATAATTCTTTTCTCTAACTAATTCTATTGATGAATAATTATTCAAGTCATTAAACTTATACTCTAGTAACCTAAATATTTGATTAAAATAAATAGAAAAAACAAGTCTTATAGGTTTTTTTACTCTACTATTCCATAATCTATATGGATAATATAATTGCCTTACATGAAAATCTGGATGAATAACATTTTTTGCTTCAATAATTACTATAGAATTATCATTCTCTATACCTGCATCAATTTCGCACTGTGCATTTTTTACATCAATATACAAAGGATTCTTCGATATTCTATCCACCAAAAAACTAAATTCTCCAGTACCCATTCTTCCATTAAAGGTTGGAACATTCTCACCATCTCTCAAAAAATCTTCAAGAATTGGAGACAGCATTAAAACATTTATTGCATTAGCCTCTGACGTAATATTCTCAATATCGATACTTTCTAAGTCTCTAATTTCTACCTTTTGCATCTTTGTTACATCTTCAACATATTCAGGAAGCTCTTCATAAAGTTTAAAGTCACTTAGAACATAGGAACTTCTCGATGTTGGCAAAATATTTATCTTTTTAGACTTCAAAATTCCAGGCAAAGATTCTGAACTGTCCCATTTTGCCATTAGCCTTGGTTCTTTGAATTCTTTTATTTGCTCTGCTGTGATTTTATAGAACCCTTTGTCATTGACTTCTTTTTCTATATCATATTTATTAAATAATTCTTTCCACGCATCATTTGCACTTATCTTTGCCATAATTTCTCACCAATACTTCGTTTATTTCTCCTCTTTTATTGCCCTTAGAATTAATTGATCGCCTAGCTTTTACTATATTAATTTCATAATCTTTGTAAAGTTCTAATATATATGGATGTGCAGAATTAGATAACATGAAATTTATTCCTCTATCATTTAATTTATCACATTCTATTTTAAGCTCTTCTTGATCTTTTTTATTAAATCCATTTTCAGTGTATCCAGTAAAACTTGATGATGAAGATATCGGCATGTAAGGTGGATCAAAATATACAAAAGCACCCTTTCGGATATTTTTTAAAGCTTCTCTATAGTCACCTTCCATTATTTTTATGTTATTATCATTAAAATAATTAGACATAGCTAAAATAACTGGTTCATTAACAATATTAGGATTTCTATACTTTCCATAAGGACTATTAAATTGCCCAGCTTGATTCACTCTAAAAAGTCCATTATAGCAAGTCTTATTAAGATATATTATTCTTGCTGCTTTTTCCAAATTACTAATTTTATTATAATTTTCAAACCTATCTAAGGCTCTTATCTCATAATAATAATCTTCACAGTTATTTTTATCATGTTTCTTTAAAATATCTAAAAGTTCTTGAGGACTATCTCTTACAACTCTGTAAACATTTATCAAGTCCTTATTAAAATCATTAATAATTGCCTTTTTAGGTTGTAAGTTAAATAAAACTGCTCCCCCACCTAAAAAAGGCTCAACATATGTTGTAATTCTTTTAGGTATAAGAGGAGTAATTTCGTTTAAAAGTTGTCTTTTCCCACCAACCCATTTTAATATTGGAGCTAGTATTATATTATTCAATTCTTATACCTCCTTTTCTATCTTGCGTCATTAACACAGTTTAACTTATCATTATTATATTCTAAAAAATTTCTTATTACAAATTTTTAAATTTACAAATAAAAAAATAACCGATATTATTATTACATCGGTTATAAATCTAAATTTTATTTTATATTTAACTTTTCTCTTAAGTCCCTTATGTCCTTGTCGATTTTTTCTTCGTCAAGTTCTCTGTCCCTATTTTCCATAGCCCTATCAACTAGATCCTTTAAGTCTTGATCTATTTCTTTTTCAAGCTTTTCAAGGGCAAGTTTAACAAGTCCACCAAGTTCTCTAAATTTAGTTACCACCCTGTGCTCATCTGCAATGTGTCCCATTAAAAATCCAAAGGTCCATTCTGCATTAGTCTTTGTTAAGACACACTTGTGGTCCACCATAACTCCTCTGTCTTTAAGACTTAGTAAGAAGTCACGAAGCTCTTCCCTATCCATGTCTGGAAAAACCATAAGCTTTTCTTCTGCTTCAAGGCTTTCATTTTTGCTTAGGTCTTCCTGGAAAAGTTCTCCAACTTTTTCTTCTAGATTTTCCTTGTTTATTTTATTTAATTCAATTCCAAAGTCCCTTGCAACTTCTTCAGTGATTTTTGTCTTTTCAATATCTAACCCATATAATAAAATTTTCTTCATTTAAACACCTCTGTATTAGTTTACCCAATTTTAATTTATTTATTGCCTTTATTATCTTTGTAATTTTTATGAAATGAATTTAGAAACTCTTTTATTTTTCCACTTACATTAAATTTTCGACCACTTAGATAAGTTTTATTTACTTTTCTTCACAATGATTTATATTATAAGTAAAGGAGGTCGGAAATGGATTTTGAAATTAAAATAGATGAAAATTTTAAGTTGCCCAAGGCTGTGGTTTATACTGATAAACTTACAGAAGAAGTTTTAAGGCTTAAGTCCTTTGTCCTAGAAAATTCTGATAATATTTTGCTTGCCTATCTTGGCGAGAAGATTAAAATTTTAAATCCCAGCAAGATTTATAGGATTTATACAGAAGATTCAAAAGTTTTTGCTGAGTCTATAGATGAAAAATTTCAGATAAAGAAAAGAATTTATCAACTTGAAGATGACTTAAAGCTAAAAAAGTTTGTGCGAATATCAAATTCTGAACTAATTAACCTAAACTTAGTCGATAGCTTTGATTTATCTTATTCGGGAACTATTTCTGTCATTATGAAAAATAAGTCCAGAACCTTTGTCTCTCGAAGATATGTGAAAAAAATTAAGGAAACTCTTGGTATATGAGGTGATTTTATGAAAAAAATTATTAGTCAAATTATAAATGGCATTTTAATTTGTGAATTTGTATTACTTGTCATTTCAATTTTTATGTCCTACATTTTTTTGGATGGGGGTTTTACCCTAGCTAACCCTGACTTAATAGAAAGTTCTGCTTCTGTATTCTCTGCAAACCTTTCTTCCATCTGCCTTACGGGACTTCTTGGCATAGTTTTTAGCCTTGCATCTCTTGTTTGGAAAGAAGAAAAATTTTCTATTTTAAAAAGGACAATCATCCACTTCCTTTTAACTGCCTTTACAATAAGCTTTGTTGGTTATAAGTTATTTTGGTTTCAAAGATCCCTTCAATCCTTGTCAATCTTCTTTGCTACTTACTTTTTAATCTACCTTGCTATTTGGTTTATTGAATATGCAATTTACAAGAGAGATATTTCGAGATTAAATGCTAAAATAAAAAATAATATATAAAAGCAAACCGCCCTATGAATTTATTCACAAGGCGGTTTTTCTTTTACTTGTTTTTTTCACCAATAACTTCGATTTTATATCCGTCTGGATCCTTTACAAAGAAGTAGGAATCTGACTTGTCAGAAAGAGCTTTAAGGTCTGTTACATCATATCCCTTATTTTTTAATTCTTCTCTAAAGGATTTGATATCTGGATGGGAAATTGCAATGTGACCGTATCCATCTCCTATTGTATAATCTCTTCCATCGTAGTTATAAGTTAACTCTAATTCAAAGGGTGAGTCCTCTAACTTTAAATACAAAAGTGTGAATTCATCTTCTGGAAAGTCCTTGCGTCTTGATTCATCAAAACCCAATGCTTCTTTGTAAAATTTTTCTGATCTTTCTAGGTCTTTAACCCTAATCATTGTGTGTAAAAATTTCATGTCTTCCTCCTTCTCCATTATCTCGTATTTCTTTTCTATAGTTTATATTATAACCAAAAGTTAGCTTACTTACACATAAGTGCCCTTTCTTAATTAAAGGATTAGTCTGTAATAATTTATAACAAATTAATAAGAAGTAGCTTTATGTTTTTCTTAGACCAACAAAAAAAGCCAGAGAATTTTCTCTAGCTTTATTATTCTTATGCAAGTTCTGCATTTACTTTTTCTGTTCTTTCTTCCTTCATCTCTTCCTTTGAGATGATGTCCTTAACCTTCATTAGCCTTGTTATATTTGCTCTTTCACTTTCATCAAGCTTTGAGCGAATATATTTTATAGTTTCTTCTAAGTCTGGAATTGTTTTGTACTCAAGGGCGTTTACTCTTCTCCTTGTCTTTTCGATTTCATTGGCAAGAAGTTGAGATGCCTTTTCTTTTTGAGTAAGAGTCAATAACTCTTCCATAACTTCTGTAAGATTATCTATTGCTGAGTCAAGGTCTGAAGTTGTCTGAGCATATCCATAGGGATATCTTGAAGCATCTTCTGATGTCTTCTTTGTAATAAACTCCATCTCAGGCACGTCAACAGACATTACATTTTTCTTTCTTATATCAACAAGAGTCTTTGTAGTTGGAAGGGCAATAGCTTCTTCTAACATCTCTGGACTCATGGCAGCTGATGCCATTAAGAAGGCCTTAAAGGAATCTTGAAGTTTATCTTCAACTTCAAGTCTTAACTTTTTATTTTCTTTTATAAGAGTGATGAACTGTCTCATAAGTTCATCTTGCTTGTCCTTCAAAAGTTTGTGGCCTCTCTTAGAAGTTTCAAGTTTAGTCTTTAGAATGGATAAGTTCATCCTTGTGGGGTTTATATTTAGTCTTGCCATTATAATCCCTCAATTTCTAAATTTTTAGGATCCTTAGAATCCTCCTCTTTATTCTCCCTATCGCCCAAATATTTTTCAATTAATTTGTCGTCAATTCTCTTAAGCTCTGTCTTAGGAATTATAGATAAAAGTTCCCATCCTAGGTTTAGTGTTTCAAGTATAGACCTATTTGTTTCAAAACCTTGAGATACATATTGTTTTTCAAACATATCTGCAAATTGTGCAAAGGCCTTGTCAGTTTCTGTAAGGGCAGTTTCCCCTAGAATTGCAGAAAGTTCCTTTGCTTCCTTACCTGCTGTGTAGGCAGCGTAAATTTGGTTCATTGTATCTGCGTGATCTTCACGAGTCTTGCCTTCACCAATACCCTTGTCCTTAAGTCTTGATAGGGATGGTATTGCATTAATTGGTGGTTCAAGACCTTGTTTAAATAATTGAGTTGATAGGATTATTTGTCCCTCTGTGATATAACCTGTCAAGTCTGGAATAGGGTGAGTGATATCCCCTTCTGGCATTGTCAAGATAGGTATTTGTGTAATGGATCCTTCTCTGCCCTTAATCCTTCCAGCTCTTTCGTAGATGCCTGCAAGGTCAGTGTATAAATAACCTGGGTAACCACGTCTACCTGGAACTTCTTTTCTCGCTGCGGAAACTTCTCTTAGGGCTTCTGCATAATTTGTCATATCTGTTAAGATAACAAGAACGTGCTTGCCTTGTTCAAAGGCCAAATATTCTGCTGCAGTGAGGGCCATCTTTGGTGTTGCAAGTCTTTCAATAGCTGGGTCATTGGCAAGGTTCATAAATAGAACCGCCCTGTCAATGGCTCCTGTCTTTGTGAAGTCATCAATAAAGTATTGAGCTTCTTCAAAGGTAATACCCATGGCTGCAAAGACAACGGCAAAGTCTCCACCAGAAAGTACTGTCGCTTGTCTTGCTATTTGAGCCGCAAGCTCGTTGTGAGGAAGACCTGCTTCAGAGAAGATAGGAAGTTTTTGTCCTCTAACAAGAGTGTTAAGTCCGTCAATTACAGATACTCCCGTTTGAATAAATTCTGATGGGTAGTCCCTAGATACTGGGTTTATTGCAGTACCGTTTATATCAATTTTTTCTTCTGGAATAATTTTTGGACCGTCATCAATTGGTTCTCCAAGTCCATCAAAGACTCTACCAATCATATCAGGTGAAACTCCAAGTTCAAGTGGCTTACCTAAAAACCTAACACTTGTGTCCTTTAGGTTTATTCCACTAGAACCTTCAAAGATTTGCACCATGGCCTTGTCCCCTTCAATTTCGATTACACGACCACGTCTCTTTTCTCCATTTTGCAGCTCAATGTCAACTAGTTCTTCATAGGCTGCACCTTCTACACCTTCAACAGTCATAAGAGGTCCAACAACTTCTGTTACTGATTTATATTCTTTAAGCATCTGTATCACCGACCTCTACTAATTTCTTAAGTTGACTATCAATTTTGTCCTTTATTTCATCAAGTTTTTCCAATTCATCATTTGGAAGGTACTTCATCCTAGCTATATTTTCTTTAACTTCAAGCTCTTCAATTTCGCTGAAGTAAGCTCCCTTAACAAGGGCTTCTTGTCCCCTGTCGTAGAAGTAAAGAATTGTGTCTAGCATCTTAAATTGCTTTTCTAGTGGACAGAAGGTGTCGACATCGTGGAAGGCATTTTGTTGTAAGAAGTCTTCACGAATTGACTTACTAGTGTGTAATTTCATTTGGTCTTCATCAGATAGGGAATCACGACCAACAAGTCTTACTACTTCAAGCAAAGAAGTTTCTTCTTGTAGAAGTGCCATAGATCTCTTTCTAAGTTTAGAAAATCTTCTGTCTATATTTTCATCCAGATAAGCATCAATCTTTGGTTGATATAAAGAATAAGAATCTATCCAGTTAATTGCTGGGAAGTGTCTTTGATATGACAAGTCATAGTCAAGCTTCCAAAATATTTTTACAATTCTAAGTGTGTTTTGCGTAACTGGTTCAGAAATATCTCCACCTGGAGGAGAAACTGCACCTATAACTGATAAGGCACCTTCTCTTTCTTCTTTACCATTTACGAGAACACGTCCTGCTCTTTCATAGAATTCTGCAATTCTTGATGCAAGATAAGCTGGATAACCTTCGTCACCAGGCATTTCTTCAAGACGACCTGACATTTCACGAAGGGCCTCTGCCCAACGAGATGTTGAGTCAGCCATCATGGCTACAGAATATCCCATGTCTCTAAAGTATTCAGAAATTGTTATTCCTGTATAAATTGAGGCTTCACGAGCAGCAACTGGCATGTTAGAAGTGTTGGCAATAAGAACTGTCCTCTTCATAATGGATTCACCAGTAGTTGGGTCCATTAGTTCTGGAAATTCCATAAGTACGTCTGTCATTTCGTTTCCACGTTCGCCACAACCAACATACACAACTATTTGTGCATCTGCCCACTTAGCAAGTTGATGTTGTACAACTGTCTTACCTGAACCAAATGGTCCTGGTATAGCTGCTGTACCACCCTTAGTTATTGGGAAGAAGGTATCAATTACCCTTTGTCCTGTTATAAGTGGTTCCTTAGGGTCGATCTTTTTCTTGTAAGGTCTTCCCTTTCTTACTGGCCATTTTTGGATCATATTAAGTTCCTTGTCGCCATCTTCAGTTTCAATAATTGCAACTGTATCAGCAACTGTAAAAGAACCTTCTTTTATGTCTTTGACCCTTCCCTTTATTCCATTGGGAACCATAATCTTGTGAGTTACCACTGGAGTTTCTTCTACTGTACCAAGAACATCTCCAGGCTCAACTTCATCTCCAAGATTAGCAACTTTTTTAAATTCCCATTTTTTATCTCTATTTAAAGGATTTACTGTAACTCCTCTTTCTAGAAAGTCTCCGGCTTCGTCTCTAAGTCCAACTAGGGGTCTTTGGATTCCATCAAACATTTGCTCAATCATTCCAGGTCCTAGCTCTACAGATAGGGGTGCTCCTGTTGTATAAACTTCATCTCCAGGTCCTATGCCTGTAGTTTCTTCATATACTTGAATAGAGGCTTTGTCCCCTCTCATTTCAATAACTTCACCAATTAGTTTGTCTTTAGAAACTTCTACCACGTCATAGACATTGGCATCTTCCATGCCAGAGGCTACGACAAGTGGTCCGGATACTTTAATTATCTTTCCTGATTTCAATAAAGCTCCTCCTTTATAAAAAGGTGACTAGTCACCTAATATATTCGCTCCAACTGCCTTTTCCACGTTTTTATTTAAGTTCTTCATACCTATGCCAAGAGTTCCCTTATTAGATGGGATAACTATAATGGCCGGTATTAACTCATCATTATATCTTTCAATTGTCTTTGGAATTTTTGCTGCAAGATCTTCTGTAATATAAATTACACCATAATCTTCCTTTGCAAGACCATCTACTAGTCTTCTCGCTTCCTTATCTTCATAAGCAACAAATACATCAATGCCTATTGCTTTAAAAGATAAAACCGAGTCCTTGTCTCCTACAACTGCAATTTTATACATAACTATCACGCAACTTTTCTCTTATAAATTCACCATCAAGTCCATTTAACTTAGAAACCAAAATAATTCTTAAGTTTTTAATTTCCATTTCCTTTGCCAAGACATTGGCAAAGATAACTTCTGGGCCGTAGGTAATATATTTTACATCTTTAATAAGGTCTATAAAGTAATTGTCCATCTCCCTCTCAAAGTTTGATAGGGTTCCCTTTTCTTTAAAATCGTCAAGGCCATCCTTTATATATTTATAAATATCAAGCCTCTTGAAGGCTTCAGTATCTGAAGAAATTTCCCTATTTAACAAATCAAGATAGGCTTCTTCTTTTAGCTTGCCTCCAGGAACAATAATGTGTTTTAAAAATTCCACATCTTTTTCCTGCTTCTTTGCCCTGAGAAGGGTCCTTATATTTGTAAAATCAATTAGATTTTTTGCATAATTTATAAATAGGTCAACTTGAGATTTTTCTGCAAGGTCAAGTAGATCCCTAAAGTAGGCATTATCGAGATATATATCAATAATTTGAGGGTCCTTCTTTTCTTCGTAGGCTTCCTCAATTTTTCCTATAAGTTCAAAATATTTATTTCTCTTGCTGCCCTTTAAGATTCCATCTCTGTATTCTTTGATGTCAAAGCCACCAATAGTCATAAAGAGGTCCTTTAAATCTTCCTCCCCAATCTTTTCCTTAATTAGGACCTTAAGATTGTGGTAGAAGTATTTTAAAGTAACTAGATCAACGGGAATCCTCGATGGGGAAATGTCATAGACCTCATCATAAAATCTCGTAAGCTCCTCTTTTAAGATGACTTCATATTCTGTGGGAGAAGATATCTTATTTATAAACTTGTTGTAAACTGTATCAGATAGAGATCTAAGTGCGTCTTCCAAAGTATCTTGTTCAGATATCCTTATAAAGTTTTCACTTTTTAAAAGCTCCTTTTCCAAGACTCTTAGTCTTGTGGAACTTTGGATAAATTTATTTCTATCCATTAAATCACCTTTTCCTCTTAACTGAATAGTTTTTCAGCTAAAAATTTCTCTAAATCTTCTCTCTCAGATTTTACAATAGACCTAAAATCTCCATTGTAAATAAGGTTGTCTTTGTTTAGGACAAATCCACTTTTAATATCCTTGTCAGATATTTTAAATCCTAGGTCTGCCTTTTCTACAGCGTCCCTATATTTTTTTGGAATATCAATAGTGCCGCCCTTGAGGTTTTCATCTCCTAAATTATTTTTTAGGAAGCTAACAAAATCATCTTCTGATAGGTTTTCAAGTTCCTCAACAACTTTATCAAGGACTTCATCAATTATCCTGTTTTTCTCAGATAAAATTTTGTCCCTTGCCTTAAGTTCTTCTGATGACTTGCTTCTCTTGAAGATGTCTTCTCTTTCTCTCTCAGCGATTTTATCAATCTTGTTGGCAAGAAATCTGCCATCTTCTTCTCTATTTTCTATAATACTTGTTTTTTTCTCTTCAGCTTCTTTTATTATAAGTTGGGCCTTTTCCTCTGCATCCTTAATTATTTTATTTAAAATATTTTCAAGTCCTGCCATAGTATCACCTAGGCTCTAAATAGGATAAAGAATGAAATTGCAAAAGCAAGAATAGCGTAAAGCTCAACCATTACTGCAAAGATAATACCCTTTGCTTGTTGTTCTTCATTTTTAGCAAGGATGTTGATACCTGCAACAGATACCTTACCTTGAGCAACTGCAGATACAAGTCCAGCAAGACCAATTACAGCACCACTTGCTAGGTACATAAATCCTGTGTTAATTGGTGTCTCAACAGTAAGTCTAAAAAGTATAAATAGTCCAATTACGAAACCGTAAAGACCTTGTGTACCTGGAAGCAATTGAAGTACTAGTGACTTACCAAACTTTTCTGGTTCATCAATTACAACTCCTGCAGCAGCTTCCCCTGCCATACCTACTCCCTTAGCAGATCCTGCACCTGCAAGTACAACTGCTAAAAAGATTCCAATTGATCCTAAAATCAATCCGCCAAATTCTTCCATTAGTCCATTAAACATATAAATCCTCCTAGTCTATATTAAAGTAATCTGAATTTTCTATCATTTTTTTGAAAGGTATTCCTCCACCTTCATAGAATTTATTAAACATTTCTACATAAGTAAGCCTTGCTGTGTGAACATAAGCTGACAAATAAGATAGAAAGGCATTAAATAATTGGAATACAACAAAAATAACTATGGCAAATAACTTGCCCAGTATATTTGATTCAAAAAGCATTCCTGCAATCATATTTATGGCAAGTCCCAAGAAAGAACCCGACAAAACTAGTGCCATAAGTCTTAGGTAAGATACAAAGTCTCCAAGATAAGATGTGATTCCATAAAGGGAATAAACTCCCCAACCAATCTTAGCTCCTCTTGACTTTTCTTCCCTACCACCTGTCGCTACAATTCCAATCATACCAATGATCATTATAATCATGAGTAGCTTGCCATAAGGTGCAACTTGTGGAAGGAACTTTCCTAAAATAAATCCAATTGCTCCCAAGACTGCCATGTACCAAAATCCTACATCATATAGGGCATCCTTTGGTTTTCCGTCACGAATATTCATATAAGCCTTGATGCCAAGACCAAAGAATATGTGAATTCCACCTAGGATGACAGAAAGGATTACTAAAAGTGTAGAATCCTCTGCTGGGTCAATCAAGCTTGGAAATTCGATAATTCCTCCAAAGAAGGAACCAAATACTAGTCCAAATATAATTGTTGAAATAGATAAGTAGTTGAAAAACTTGAAAAACCTTCTCTTCTTATCTGTTAGATTAAATTTCTTCAAGGCAAAAAGTGTTGCCAAAAATACTAAGATACCATATCCAAAGTCACCAACCATTATCCCTGCAAATATAAAATAAAAAGGTGCAAAGAAAGGTGTTGGGTCTATTTCGTTGTATCTCGGCATGGAGTACATTTCTGTCATAATCTCAAAGGGACTTACAAAGGCATTATTCTTAAGCAAGATTGGAACCTCTTTTGAATCCCTATCAGGATCTTCTGCCCTTAGATAGTAGTTATCCTTGCAAACTTTTTGGATTTCCTTTTCTAAGTCACTAAGTTTATCTTCTGGAACATAACCCTCAATTAGGTTTACTTCTGTAGTTTTCAAAAACTTCCTCTCAGACATTATTTTTATCTTTTCATTTCTATAATGTTCATAAGAGTACTTAAAATCTTCTAGGTATTTTAAATAAGTCCTTAATTCGTCCTCAATCTTATTGTTTTTTTCAAAAAGTAAATCTTTATCTTTCTCATAGAATCCTATTGTATCTTTGACTTTTCCATCTGACTTGATATTTATAGGAGTGAATCCATAACTTGTCATGAGAACCTTAATTTCTTCATCTATGGATTTTTCAACTATCATTAAATAATAGTTAAAATTTTTGTCCTTAGATACTCTTTCAAGGTAAGCCAAGTCATTTTTTATAACTTCTCCCTCAAAGTCATCTGCATGATTTGATGATACTGTTCCTGTGTAAATGTTTACAGAACCCAGCTTACTTAGGTCTTTCAAGGAAGAAGATAAGTCCTCCCAAGGTTTTAATTCTGCAATTTTTGAATCAATGTTTTGAATCTTGCTCTTGTTCTTATCTTTTTTATCAACTAGATCCCTTATCTCTCCATCAATTTTTTCAAAGGGGAAAGTCATGGCTCTAGCCGTAAGTTCTTCTAGGCTTATATTACTAACCCCGTCCTTCATGGCCTTTATTGGGTTTTCCTTGTCCTTAAACTTAAGTAAAAGATCAATATCTTCCTTGGATCTCTTGATTTTGTCATCAATATCAATTAAATCTTCTGATGACCTAGGTCTTGTGAAATCATCTTCTGAAAAGTTGTCCTCATCAAAATCAGACTCGTCAATGTGAACATAGTTAAACTTTTGAAATTTATTTATCAAATTTTCCCTGTTCTCATCAAAGATAAAGAGTTTGAATTTTTTCATCTTAACTATTGCCATTATTCACAATCCTCTCTACCACTGACTTTACAACTTCATCTTCTTTGCCTTTAGAATATTTTGAAATTTCAGCAATTTTTTTATCTGCCTCAGCACCTATGGGTTTAATAGCTTCTCCAGCTTCAAGTCTTGCCTTTTCAACATAGGCATCCTTTCTATCTCTGGCTTCATCAACTATTTTTTGATAGGCTTCTTCGGCTTCCTCTCTTGCCTTATCCATGATTTCCTTGGCTTTAACTTCAGCATCGCCAATTATTTTTTTTGCCTCAGCTTCAGTGTCTTTAACTCTTTTTACTGCATCATCTGACACTAAATCACCTCCAGTGTAAAATCTTTCACAAATTAATTATATCACTTGTTAAAACTATATTTAACTAAATATTTTTAATATTTAATTTGTACATAGTTTATTATTACCCTAATTATGAGTATTTATTTAAAATTTATAAAAAAAGTAAATTTTAAATCCACTTTTGAGAATAAAAGTAACAAATTTCCTATTAATATTTTAACAAATTAAACCAATTTTTTCCAAAATAAAAAACCACCTCTTGAGAAGTGGTTCAGTAATAAATTTAATTTTTTAAAATGTTTTGAAAAGCTGTCATGTTATAAATTTTTGAAACTAATAAAATTGAAATTAATTTGTCTGCATAATCCGTAATAATTTGAATTATAAAAACTATTAAAAAGTCTGGCAGGTCCATAACTGCACGAAGAGCTTGAACTATATAAGATGAACCAGCAGTTGTGACAGTTCCAAAGAGATAGGTTGCAATAAGTGCCGATGAAATTGCTGCAGGAATTGACATAAAAGGAGTGAGATAAAATTTAGAAATATAATTATCTCTCTTTAAAAATTCAAAATAGCCTGCAGTGAAGCCAACTATTAATTGAGTTGGCATAAAGTAAAGGGCAATTGGATCTCCTATGGTGTTTACAAATGCCGTTATAAGCCCAGCTAATACACCAAAAAATGGTCCAAAGGCAAAGCCTGCCATAATAGTTCCTATGGAGTCAAGATAAATTGGAAGCTTAACAACAACTCCAATCCAAGACCCCACCATGTTAATAGCTATACAAAGTGCCAAGAGTGTGATTTTTTTTGTTGAAAACTTCATAGCAAATCACCTAAAACGTCTATGTCTACTTCTTCCCCAGTTATAAGCTCTATAAAATCTCTCCAGACTTCAAATACTTCTATCTCTTCATATATAATTACATTTTTTTCTTTCTTCATGAAGTCCATGGCATCCACCATGAGCATTCCTCTAGCAGGACCGTCGCAAACACACTCTGCATGATAGACCCTTCTCAAAAACAAGTCTGGATTTCTTTCTAAAAGAATTGTAAGAGGATCATTTATAACAGACCCAATAATTTTTTCATATTCCCAGTGAAAATCCATGTAGAAGTTTGTAATCTTTTCTAAGAAATTTCCAACTTCAAGATTAAGTCTCTTAATATAAGAAAGCATGCTTGGCGTCAAGACAAATTCTCTTGTGACATCGAGAGGGACAATCTCAATTTTTTTAGGCGCATTTTTTATTACATAGTCTGCTGCCTCTGGGTCAACGTAAAAATTAAATTCAGCTACAGGACTCATGTTTCCATAACTCCTAAAGTTGCCACCCATCACAATAATCCTAGTATCCTTAAAGGCCTCCCTATCTTTTTTAAGAGCTCTTGCAAGATTAGTTAGGGGTCCCAAGGCAAAAATTGTCAAGTCGCCCTTCCTTGCTTCCTCAATTAAAAAGTCAATGGCATCTCCATCAACTTCTTTTTCATCATAGTCTAAATAAGTTTCACCAAGTCCATCTTCGCCATGGGTGTCCTCTGCATTAATAAATTTCTTGCAAAGGGGTTCTTCTGAACCCATATAAATTTTAAAATCTTCATGCAAGAACTTCATAAGTCTTAGGACATTTTTTCTTCCCTTTTCAATATGAACATTTCCTGAAACTAAAGAAATCCCGAGGATTTTATATTCCTTTACCATGCTGGCTAGCATAATAGCAATGGAATCATCAATCCCGGGATCTGCGTCAATAATAATTTTCTTCATAATAACCTCCATTTCTTTGGAGAACAATTAGTTTTTTATACTTGGAGTTCCCGAACAAGTGAGATAAATTATACCTTATTTTTAAAAAATAGACAAGCTTTTGTCTATCAAGTATAATTGACTTAGGCAAAATTAAAAAATTTTACACTGGAGTGATTAAATGAAAAAACTATTTAAAATTATGATTCTATTTGCAGTGGCATTAAGCCTTTTCGCCTGCAATAAAAAGACAGAAGACAATTCAAAGGAAACAAATGCTAAAGAAGCTACAGAAAAAACTGCAGCAGCAATTAACTTAGAGGACATGCCAATTGAAAAATTCGACTTCCAAACTCTTGAAATTGAAAAGGGAGACATTGTAAAGTCTGAAGATTTTTATAAGGAAAAACCTCTTACACTTGTAAATGTTTGGGGTACATTCTGTGGACCTTGTAAAGAAGAGATGCCAGACCTCGCTGCCCTACACGAACAATACAAGGACAAGATTAATTTTCTTGGCGTAGTTGTCGACACTAATGCAAGCATGGATACAAATGTTGAAGAAGCTCACGAAATTATTAAAAATGCTGGAGTTACTTACACAAATATAATGCCAAATCCAACAACAGAAGATAGCCTTGTTCATATTACTGCAATGCCAACTACATTCTTTGTGAATTCTGAAGGAAAAGTCCTAGGTGGCTTTGTTGGTAAGAAAGACAAGGAATCTCTTGCAGCTACAATTGACAAATTGTTAGAAGAAAATAAATAAATTTGTGCTAATAAGAATTTATAAGCTAATAGAAAATTACTAACTTGTAAAAAACTACTAAGTTGCAAGAACCTGCTAACTTATAAAAAATTACTAGGTCGAAAAGAATTATTGGCTTATAAGAATTTACAAACTCATAAGAAATTACTAGCTTGTAAAAATTTATTAAGAGATGGGAAACCATCTCTTTTTTTGTTTTATCAACTGACTCTTAATCAGTGGACCTTATTAATTTTATTAAATTTTTAAAATGTTGTAAATTTTTCGCCAATGGGTATCTAATAAAAAATAGGAGGATTAAATATGATTTATGATTATAAAGTAGAAAAACAAGACGGTTCTTTCTTAGATTTAAAAGATTTAAAGGGCAAAGTTATCCTTATAGTTAACACTGCAACTAGATGTGGCTTCACGCCACAATACAAGGACTTGCAAGACCTTTATGAAAAATACCACGACAAGGGACTAGAAATAATAGACATACCTTGCAACCAATTTAAGGAACAAGCTCCAGAAAGTGATGAGGAAATTTCAAAATTTTGCCAATTAAATTTTAATATTGAGTTCCCACAAATGAAAAAGGCTGAAGTCAATGGCGATAATGAAATTGAACTCTACAAATTTTTAAAATCTCAAAAGGGATTTGAAGGCTTCGGTCATGGTCCAAAGGCACTTGCCATGGCAACACTTTTAAAATCCAGGGACAAGGATTACAAGAACAAGCCCGACATAAAATGGAACTTCACAAAGTTTTTAGTGGACAGAGATGGAAATGTGGTTGAGAGATTTGAACCAACTACAAAAATGGATCTTGTTGATGAAAAAATTTCTAAATTAATATAAGTTTTAATATCTTTTTAACTTATTATGTAAAAAAGCTTCTGTAAAACTAATTACAGAAGCTTTTTAATTTTTAATCACTTATGACTAAGTGGTTTTTATTAGTAAGTTGGTATTAAAAAGAGCAGGTATAAACCTGCTCTAATTTTTTATTATTTGTAAGCCAAGGATTAGTCAATAATCTTTGATACTACTCCTGATGCTACTGTTCTTCCACCTTCACGAATAGCGAATCTTAGTCCTTCGTCCATTGCGATTGGTGTGATTAGTGTTACTGTAAATGTTGAGTTGTCTCCTGGCATTACCATTTCTACTCCGTCTGCTAGTTGGATGTCTCCTGTTACGTCTGTTGTTCTGAAGTAGAATTGTGGTCTGTATCCGTTAAAGAATGGTGTGTGTCTTCCACCTTCTTCTTTTGTTAGTACGTATACTTCTGCTTCAAATTTTGTGTGTGGTTTGATTGTTCCTGGTGCTGCTAGTACTTGTCCTCTTTGGATTTCTTCTCTTTGTACTCCTCTTAGTAGGGCTCCGATGTTGTCTCCTGCTTCTGCTTGGTCTAGTTGTTTTCTAAACATTTCTACACCTGTTACTACTACTTGTCTGCTTTCGTCTGTTAAGCCTACTAGTTCTACTGTGTCTCCTACTTTTACTACACCTTGTTCTACTCTTCCTGTTGCTACTGTTCCTCTTCCTGTGATTGAGAATACGTCTTCGATTGGCATTAGGAATGGGTGTTCTGTATCTCTTACTGGTGTTGGGATGTATTCGTCTACTTCTTCCATTAGTTTTGCTATTTTGTCTCCCCATTCTCCTTCTGGATCTTCTAGGGCTTTTAATGCTGATCCTACTACGATTGGTGTGTTGTCTCCATCGAAGTCATATTCACTTAGTAGGTCTCTTACTTCCATTTCTACTAATTCAATTAGTTCTGGATCGTCTACTTGATCTTCTTTGTTTAGGAATACTACTATCTTTGGTACACCAACTTGTCTTGCTAGTAGGATGTGTTCTCTTGTTTGTGGCATTGGACCGTCTGCTGCTGAACATACTAAGATTGCTCCGTCCATTTGTGCTGCTCCTGTAATCATGTTCTTTACATAGTCAGCGTGTCCTGGACAGTCTACGTGTGCGTAGTGTCTGTTTTCTGTTTCGTATTCTACGTGTGATGTTGAGATTGTGATTCCTCTTTCTCTTTCTTCTGGTGCCTTGTCAATGTGTGCGTAGTCTACGAATTCTCCTCCGCCGTATCTCTTGTTCATTACAAGTGTGATTGCAGCTGTTAGTGTTGTCTTACCGTGGTCAACGTGACCAATTGTTCCAATGTTTACGTGTGGTTTATTTCTTTCAAATTTTGCTTTTGCCATTATTAATCCTCCTATTTATTATTTTTTCTTTTTATCTCCAACTACTTCTTCAGCAATTGATGCAGGTACTTCTTCGTAATGATCAAATAGCATAGAGTAGTTTGCTCTTCCTTGTGTATTTGAACGAAGGCTAGTTGCGTAACCAAACATTTCTGCTAGTGGTACATAAGCTGTAACGATTTGTGCTCCAGCTACAAGTTCCATACCTTCCATTCTTCCACGTCTTGAGTTAATATCACCAATTACATCTCCCATGTATTCTTCTGGAGTTGTAACTTCAACCTTCATCATAGGTTCAAGAAGTACTGGATCAGCTTTTGCAAGAGCATCTCTTACTGCCATAGATCCGGCAATCTTAAATGCCATTTCTGAAGAGTCGACTTCGTGGTAAGAACCATCGTAAAGTGTAACCTTAACATCAAGAACTTCGTATCCACCTATGATACCAGATTGAAGTGCTTCTTCAATACCTTGTTGAGTTGGTCCAATAAATTCCTTAGGAATTGCACCACCAACGATGGCATTTTCAAATACAAAACCGCCACCTGGTTCATTAGGTTCGATTCTAATCTTAGCGTGACCATATTGTCCACGACCACCTGATTGACGAGCGTATTTAGCTTCGCCTTCAGCAGCTTTTTTAATACCTTCTCTATAAGATACTTGTGGATTACCAATATTAGCTTCTACCTTAAATTCTCTTAGTAGTCTATCAACGATGATATCAAGGTGAAGTTCACCCATACCAGCGATAATAGTTTGGCCAGTTTCTTCATCAGTGTAAGTCTTGAAAGTTGGATCTTCTTCTGCAAGTTTTGCAAGAGCAAGAGCCATCTTATCTTGAGAAGCCTTAGTCTTTGGTTCAATTGCTACAGAGATAACTGGTTCTGGGAATTCCATGTTTTCAAGTATAACATGACTCTTTTCATCGCAAAGAGTATCACCAGTACCTGTGTCTTTTAGACCAACAGCTGCCGCGATTTCTCCTGCATGGACTTCTTCGATTTCTTCTCTCTTATTAGCGTGCATTTGAAGAATTCTTCCAATTCTTTCTCTCTTGCTCTTAGTTGTATTGTATACATAAGAACCAGCTTGAAGAACTCCAGAGTAAACTCTAAAGTAAGCAAGCTTACCTACATATGGGTCAGTTACGATTTTAAATGCAAGAGCTGAGAATGGTTCATCATCAGATGCGTGTCTATCAACTTCATTTCCATCTTCATCAACACCAGTGATTGCAGGTATATCAAGTGGAGATGGAAGATAGTCGATAATTGCGTCTAATAGAAGTTGTACACCCTTGTTCTTGTAAGAAGAACCACAAGATACTGGAGTAATCTTAACATCAAGAGTACCTTTTCTTATAGCTTTCTTAAGAAGATCCTTGTCGATTTCTTCACCTTCAAGGTAAGCCATCATAAGATCTTCATCAAATTCAGATGCAACTTCAATTAAGTTTTCTCTATATTTATTTGCAACTTCCATGTACTCTTCAGGAACATCTGTAATTTCGATTTCCTTACCAAGTTCATCCTTGTAAATTTCTGCTTTCATTTCAACAAGGTCAATCATTCCTATGAAAGTATCTTCTGCTCCCATTGGAACTTGAATTGGAACAGGGTTACCCTTTAGTTTCTTGTCGATTGTATCAACAGATCTAAAGAAGTCTGCACCTGTAACGTCCATCTTGTTGATGTGTGCAATTCTTGGAACGTGATATTTATCTGCTTGTCTCCAAACAGTTTCAGATTGAGGTTCTACACCACTTTTTGCATCAAAAAGTGCAACAGCACCATCAAGTACTCTTAGAGATCTTTCAACTTCAACTGTGAAGTCAACGTGTCCTGGAGTATCGATGATGTTAAGTCTGTAACCCTTCCAGTGAGCTGTAGTAGCTGCAGAAGTAATTGTGATACCTCTTTCTTGTTCTTGTTCCATCCAGTCCATTTGTGCTCCACCGTCGTGAGTTTCACCGATTTTGTGAATCTTACCAGCGTAGAAAAGAATACGTTCTGTAGTAGTAGTCTTTCCAGCATCAATATGGGCCATAATACCTATATTTCTATATTTATCTAATGGTATTTCGCGAGCCATAAATTCCTCCCCTTATTACCATCTATAGTGAGCAAATGCCTTGTTAGCTTCTGCTGTTCTATGCATTTCATCTTTTCTCTTAACACTTCCGCCTAAACCGTTAGATGCGTCTAGAATTTCTTTTGCAAGTCTTTCGTGCATTGTCTTTTCGCCTCTAGCTCTTGCATATTTAACTAACCATCTAAGGCCTAGAGTTTGGCGTCTTTCCGGTCTTACTTCCATTGGTACTTGGTAAGTAGCACCGCCTATTCTTCTTCCCTTTACTTCAAGTACAGGCATTACATTATTAAGTGCCTTGTAAAATACTTCAAGTGCGTCCTCTCCAGTTTGTTCTGCGATTGTTTCAAGTGCTCCGTATACAATTCTTTGAGCAGTACCTTTTTTACCGTCAAGCATAACATTGTTTATAAGCTTAGTGATAACCACATCTGCGTATACTGGATCAGCCATAACTTCACGTTTTTGGATATGTCCTTTTCTTGGCATAACTTCCCTCCTTAACTATTTTTCAGTCGATTCATTGGTACTCAGGTTGAGCCCGTAAGCCAAAAATCTATAAAATCTCATGTAAAATTCTATCAATTTTTAGGTTTCTTAGTACCATATTTAGATCTAGATTGCTTTCTGTCTGTAACTCCAGCTGTATCAAGAGTACCTCTTATGATATGGTATCTAACACCTGGTAAATCCTTTACTCTTCCACCACGGATTAAAACAACACTGTGTTCTTGTAGGTTGTGTCCGATTCCTGGAATGTAAGCCATAACTTCGTATCCGTTTGTTAAACGAACTCTGGCAACTTTTCTAAGAGCTGAATTCGGTTTCTTAGGTGTTACTGTTCTTACTGCAACACAAACTCCTCTTTTTTGTGGAGAATTAACTTCAGTTTCGGCTTTTTTAAGTGTGTCATAGTTTACATCAAGAGCTGGTGATTTAGATTTACTGTGAATTTTCTTTCTACCATTTCTTACTAATTGGTTAATTGTAGGCATTAATTGCACCTCCTGTTTTATTAATAGTATTGGACATTTCAAAGACTACCTGCATTTAGGTAGTCTTTCCGTCTCAAATACTCATCAATTTTATCATTAGATAATCATTAAGTCAACAAAAAAATATGAGAAATTGGCGAAATTTCCATATTTTTTGAGAATTAATGATTTTATTTTAAATTTACATAAATTTATCTAGGTAAAAAACAAACCTATCTGCATTTATTAGATTATAAATTATAAAGAAAGCTTGGGATAGGATAAAAATTCCATCTATAATAGTAAAAACTTTTCTGTAATTGTCTTTCTTTGTAAAAATTGTCCTACGATTCTCTATTAAAAAATATATATTAACCACAAAAAATCCCATTAACAAATAAATCATAGTGCTGACATAAGCTGAACTGTCGAAGTTTTCTATTACAGTCCCATCTTTTAAAGTTAGGAAAAATATAATTTGATAAATTGTAAAAATTAGACAATTTATTATAACTATTAGCTTTAAATATTTTTCATTGTTATAAATTTTTGAGTCGAAGTTTAATATTTTCAATAAAATATATATAACAAGATAAACTCCAAAATAAAATAAGATTAACTTTGTTCTCGAATAAATGGAACTAAGCCAATAGCTTGTTAATATTGTGTAAGCTAAGTAAGAATCTAAAAGTTTCTCTTCTCTGCTAGAATTTTTACTTTTAACTTTCTTCTTAGATAATTTTCTAACAATAATAAAAAATAATATGGCTAAAAAAGTTCCAAAAAGGATTACTTGAACTTTGTCTGTCATTTCTTTCTCCTTTATCACTTAAATCTTTACATCCTATCGAGATAAAAGTCAAACCTATTAATATTTATGTAGTTATAAATAATAAATGCTACAAAAATTATTATAAATAAAATTTGTAGAGATATAAAAATCTTCCTGTAAGAGTCCTTTTCCACAAAAATTTTAGAAAGTGACTTTTTTGACAAATAGTAGCTAAGCCACAAAATGACTAATATAAAGCTTGGCAAAACAATTGAAAACTCTTTTTTCCCAAAGGAGTCAATCCTATGACCATCTTCAAGGGTTATAGAAAATATTAGTTGATAAATTATAAGTACAACTTGAACAATAATTGTCGTTATTTTATAAAGTCTAGGATCATCTTTGTACTTGTTTTTCATAATATCTTCTGTGTAAGTTCTATAAAGAAAATATGCCACAAGACCAAAAACTACCAAATATATATATAACTTGTCTTGGCAAAAAACAATCAATGAAAGCCACATTTCAATAACTACAAAGGCATAAATATAGGTCTTCATTACATCTCTACTATCTGTTTCTATTCCTCTTCTTTTCTTATACCAATCTTCAATTAGAATTAATGAACAAAAAATAATTATGAGTATAAGAAAATAAATTAAAAATTTCATAATTCACCTCCTGATGTTTCTTGATAATCTTCCCTTTCTACATAAAAATCAAAGCGACCAATATTTTTTATGTTGTATGCGTTTCCTAAACCTAATACTAAAATCAAAATAATTTCTGAAATAATAAAAGCTCTTCTCCAAATATCTTTTTCAAATAAAATATTTTTTAAAACTCTCAAGTCTAAAATAATTCTAATGTAGCTAACAAAAATAATTGAATTTATTAAAATTTTTCGAAAGTCACTTTTGTTGTATGAAAAAATAGTAGCTCCATCTTCTAATTCTAAAAAACTAAGACTTGCTAATAATATAAAAGATATTGAAATAAATAAAACCCTCCACTTAGGCTCATTCTTATTTTCCAATAACTTACTTCCTCTTTTGCTATCTGTGTAAAGTTTATAAATAGCCCAAAACACAAAATAAACAAATATGCTAACCATAATTGCAAATCCAATATTTTGATAAATTGTAAAGTAAAATTGTAAGATTAAAAAATTGCTCACTAGGAAGGAATATATTATGTCATTCTTAGAATCTTTTTCTTCTTTCTTATCTTCTCTTATGTAAGTAAAAGTTTCTAAGGCTGATATAAAAACTGTTACTAAGAAATATATAGTTAAATCACTCATTAAATCACCTCTAAAATCTTTTATTTATAAAACTAGTTTAAGAGTATTTTATAAATAAAAATAATCCCTTTTAATTTATTGTAACACTCACACCCATAAATTTTAAAGAAGTTATAAAAATCAAAAATCAATTCCCAAATTTTCTAAATTTTCTTCAAGTGAAAATATTTTTTTACCATCCTTTGTTATTTCTGATTTGGAATAAAATAGAGACTTAATTACAGATTCTTCTACTGATTCTGCACAAGCCCTAAAGGCTCCGTCTAATAAATCTTCTTTTAAGACTTTAATTTCTTCAAAATTATTCTCTCTAATCTTATTGGCAGTTGAAAAGGCAATTACAATGTCTCCTGACCCATGTCCCAAGTATGAACCTACATTGCCAATGCCAATTGTCGCCCTCTTTGATAGTCTCTTTAGTTGTCTTGAGCTAAGGGGCAAGTCTGTTGCAAGGACTATTATAATTGAACCCTTGTCTTTGTCTTCTCTTTTTTCCTTGGACTTTAAGTACATTTCACGACCTAGAGGTCTGCCTTCTATCTTTAAATCTTTTATCCCGCCAAAGTTTGATAGAACAAGACTTCCTAAGGTGTAGTCCTTTCCTTCTATTTCAATAATTCTTGATGAAGAGCCAATTCCACTTTTAAGGTTAAAGGAGATCATTCCAGTGCCTGCTCCCACTGACCCCTCTTCAAAATCTTCTTTTATATTTTCTATGGACTCTAAGACATTTTCTTCTTTTACATGAAGGCCCCTCATGTCATTTATAACTCCGTCGTTGCATTCTGTGACAATAATGTTTGGTGCTCCTGCCTTGTCGCCCACATTTTCGTACCTATCTATCATCCACTTCATTGATGAGTCAAGAACTCTTCCAAGGCTCATGGTGTTAGTCATAAAGATTGGCGACTCAAGAGTCCCTAGCTCTTCAAGTTGAACTAGGCCAAGACTTTTTCCGTAACCGTTAATTATGTAGGAGCTTGCCAAGAGTTTTTCCTTAAATACATCTCCATTATGGGGCATGATGCATGTCACTCCAGTTTTTATTTTTCCATCCCTAATAGTTGAGTGACCAACCCTCACTCCCTTGACGTCAGATATTTTATTAAGTCGTCCCTTCCTGCTATCTTTAAAAATTTCAAAAGTCATAAACACCCTCCTCTTAAAGAAATTATATCAGATAAATTTTATAATTTAATAAGATAAATCAGGGCATAAAAAAAGTCCCAGCCTAAGCTGAGACAAATTTTATTTTTAATTGTTTCTTTCGTATGGAAGTCCATCTGCTGATGGTGCTCTTGATCCCTTTACAAAAATTATTAAGACAATAAGAGTTATTGCGTAAGGAATCATTGAAAGTAAGTTTGTATCGATTTTTATTCCAATGGATCCAAGGAAGACTGAAAGTCCTTGTGCAAAACCAAAGAGTAGGCAAGCAAGCATAGCTCCTTGTGGTTTCCATCCACCAAAGATTACTGCAGCAAGGGCAATAAAGCCTTGACCTGAGATAAGTGTTTCCCTGTAGTTGGATACAACTGCAAGAGACATTGAAGCTCCACCAAGTCCTGCTAAGAAGCCTGATGCTAATACGCAAATGTATTTGATCTTGTAGGCGTCAACTCCAAGAGTTTCTGCTGCCTTAGGATATTCACCAACTGCTCTTATCCTTAGACCAAGTCTGGTCTTGTAAAGTATGAAGTAAACTACAAAGACAAGGACAAAGGCAAGGTAAACTGACGCGTATTGTGAAAACACTATATCAAGGAACCTCATTATTCCCTTTCCTCCACCAGACTTAAAAACTTTTCCAAATAAAACTGGAAGTTTGTTTTCATAATCAATTGATTTTGACATAGCTGCTCCATCAAAGAAGAGCCTACAAAGAAAAAGTGCAAGTCCAGGTCCAATTAAGTTAATTGCAATACCACTTACAACATGGTCTGCTGCAAAGTTAACTGTTGCTATAGCATGAAGAAGGGCAATTAGCATGCCACCAAGTCCTCCACACAAGAATGCCAACCAAGGATTGCCTAGGTAGTATCCAACAATGGATCCCACAACTGCTCCTATGGCCATCATTCCTTCAAGTCCAATATTTACAACTCCGGCATTTTCAGATAAGACGCCACCGAGGGCTGTATAAATAAGAGGAGCTGAATATAAAAGTGTTATTGATAAAATACTTGCTAAGCTTAAAAGTGAACTATTCATTTGCTCCTCCTTTTTCTAAATTTTTTCCATCCTTCTTTGACCACTTAGTAAAGAAGAACTTAATCATATCCAAAAGTTTTGGCATTGCAATAAATAGAATCATAATACCAATAATTATATTTACAACTTCTGAATAAGTTCCTATTGTAGTAAGTTTTCCTCCTCCATAAGTCAAACCTGCATAGAGAAGGGCTGCTGGGATTGTGCCCAGTGGATTGTTGCCTGCTATAAGGGCAACTGCCATTCCATCAAAGCCGTAGCCTTCTTGGGCTGCCATGATTCCAATGTCACCAGAGACACCAAGTACAGTTATGGCACCAGCAAGTCCTGCCAAGATACCTGCAATACCCATGGACTTTACAATAGATTTGTTAATGTCGATTCCACCATATTCGGCTGCTTTTTCATTAAAACCAACAGCACGAAGTTCGTAACCAAGTGTAGTTTTCTTTAGGATGTACCAAACTACTATGGCTGCAATAATAGCAATAATAATACCAAAGTTTAGAGGTGGATTTAAAATATCCTTTAAAAATTTGTGTTGAGCAAGATAAGCTCTACCAGACTCACTCATCTTCCAAGCTCCAGCAATTTTTATGCTAGCCGATTGCTTAATTGGATAAGAGTTATCTGATTCAATTGATCTTAAGATTGGAAAACTCAAAAGATAATTACTTAGATAAAAGGCAATCCAGTTCATCATAATAGAAGATATAACTTCATTAACTTGGAATTTTGCCTTTAAGATTCCAACTATAGCTCCCCAGAGATAACCACAAAGAGCCCCAACTAAAAGTGCTACAAGTCCGTGGATTATTGGAGGAAGGTCCAACAAAAGTCCAACAACGAGGGCTCCAATGGAACCAACAATGTATTGACCTTCGGCACCAATATTAAATAGGCCTGTGTTAAAGGCAAAGGCAACTGAAAGTCCTGTCAGGATTAGGGGCACTGCCTTTACAATTGTCCAAGAAATGTACTTAGGCTTTCCAAAAGCACCTAAGAAGATTACCTTGTAGGCCTCAACTGGATTTGTTCCACTAATTAAGAGTATGATTGAGCCAATTATTATCCCAAGTACAATGGCAAGAATTGTGTATATAAATCTATTTCTCTTCATTTTTACCTCCTGCCATATATAGTCCTAGCTCTCTCTCATTAGTTTCCTTTGCATCAAAAGTCCTTAGGATTTTTCCATTATAAATAACAGAAATTCTATCAGATAGGGCCATAATTTCATCAAGTTCAAAGGAGATGAGAAGAACTGCCTTCCCCTTGTCCCTTTGCTTTATCAAGAAGTTCCTAATATATTCAATGGCGCCAACATCTAGCCCCCTAGTTGGTTGGGCAGCAATAAGAAGATCTGGGTCTCCAGAAATCTCCCTTGCAATAATAACCTTTTGTTGATTACCACCTGAAAGGGCGCCTGCAAATTGTTTAATATTTCTTGGTCTTATATCGTAGTCCTCTGAAAGGTCACTGGCATTTTTTTCGATATTTGGAAAATCTAAAATTCCCTTTTTGGAAAATCTATCCTTGTAGTATTCCTTTAAAATAATATTTTCTGCAACTGAAAAATCTAGGACAAGACCCCTAAGTTGCCTATCTTCAGGGATAGAGTTTAATCCTCTTTCAATAATATCCCTTGGGCTGTGGTTTAAAATTTCTTCTCCCTTAAAGATTACCGAACCAGCTTCTGCCTTCTTAAGACCAGTAAGAGTTTCAATAAGTTCAGATTGACCATTTCCATCAACACCTGCTATACCATGAATTTCTCCAGCCTTAATGTCAAGATTTAAGTCATCTAACTTTTTGACATTTCTAATATCTCTAGCAGTTAGGCCCTTGATGTCAAGTATAGTGTCGCCAAAGTTAGCATCAGCCTTATTAACATCTAGGTGAACAGCTCTACCCACCATCATGTCAGCAAGTTCCGATTCACTTACATCAGAAACATTAACTGTATCAATCTTTTTACCACGTCTAATAATTGTACACCTATTTGCCACTTGCTTAATTTCCTTTAGCTTGTGGGTGATAATAATTATAGACTTGCCTTCCTTTGCAAGATTTTTTATTATTTCGATTAATTCAGTAATTTCTTGAGGAGTCAAAACAGCAGTTGGCTCATCAAAAATTAAGATGTCAGCACCCCTGTACAAAACCTTAAGTATTTCAACCTTTTGTTGAGTGCCCACAGTGATGTCTTGGATTCTTGCATCAGGATCAATTTTAAAACCATATTTTTCAGAAAGGGCAATTACATCTTCCCTTGCCTTCTTTATGTCCACCTTGATTCCCTTCATGGGCTCCATGCCAAGAACAATGTTTTCAACAACAGTGAATGGTTCAATAAGCATAAAGTGTTGGTGAACCATACCTAGTCCTGCCTTAATGGCGTCGTTGGGATCCTTAAATTCTTTTTTTTCATTATTTATATAAATCTCACCTGATGTAGGAGAACTTAAACCGTAAAGCATATTCATAAGAGTAGTCTTACCGGCACCGTTTTCTCCAAGAAGAGAATGGATTTCGCCCCTCCTAATATCAAGATCAATTCCGTCGTTTGCAATGAAATCACCAAACTTTTTGGTAATATTCTCCATCCTTACGACTAAATCTTTGTTATTAGTTTCCAATACAAACGCTCCTTTGTTATATTAAGTAAATTATACCAAAGAATTAAGCAATTTTAAAATAATTTGCATTAAAAAAAGTCATCCCCTAGATGACTCCTAAGAGATGACTTTATAAACTTATTTGTATTGGTTGTAAGTTTCTTCGTTGTAAGGAACTTTGATTTCGCCAGAAATAATTTTCTTAGTGATTTCTTCAACTGATTTTAAAATTTCAGGCTTAACATTCTTGTCAGAAGTTGGTGCAATACCTACTGCTCCATCGTCAGCTAGACCAAGTTCAATAGTTCTTCCACCTTCAAATTTGCCTTCTTGCATGTCTTTTACAACTTGGTAAACAGCAACATCGCCGTTCTTCATTGCAGAAGTTAATACATTTTCAGGAGCTCTGTCGCTTTGGTCTCTATCAACACCAATTACCCACTTGTCAGCTTCTTTAGCAGCTTCGATAACACCTTCGCCTGCTCCACCAGCTGCGTGGAATACTACGTCAGCACCGTTTTGGTACATTGTAGCAGTGATTGATTTACCCTTTTGAGCGTCGGAGAAGTCACCAACGTATTGGCTAAGAACTTCGATGTCAACGCCTCTTTCTTTAGCTGCGTAATCAACGCCAGCCTTGTAACCATATTCGAATCCCCAAATAATGTTACCTTCTTGGCCACCAACGAAACCAACCTTGTTAGTTTCAGTAGTCATACCAGCAATATAACCAACTAGGAAAGAAGGTTCTTGAGCCCTAAACATAATTCCAAGTAGGTTTGAAGGAGCTTCAACCTTGTTACCATCTTTATCAACTGTAACGTCAACATCAACTATTGCATAGTTTGTTTCTGGATACATGCCTGCAGCTTCAGTTACTGCTCCACCCATTTTGAAACCAGCACCAACAATAAGGTTTTTGTTTTGGTCAGCAAAAGTTTCTAGGTTAGGAGTGTAATCCTTAGTGTCCTTAGATTCTACATAGTCCGCCTTGATTCCAAGTTCTTCTTTAGCCTTTTGAAGTCCTTCCCAAACTCCTTGGTTAAAGGATTGGTCGTTAACTCCTCCTTCGTCAGTTACAAAACCAACGTCAATGTCTGATTTAGCTTCAGTAGCTTCTTTAGTAGCGTTTGCAGCATTTCCATCTGCTTCTTTTTTGTTGCCGCCACCACAAGCAACAAGTGTCATTGCAATCAATAACACAGAAAGTAGTGTAAGTTTCTTCTTCATTTAAAATCCTCCTATAATGATTTAATTAAATTATATATTAAATTTACTATTATTTCAATTTCAATAAAAAAGTTTTCCTATGTCTTTACAATTTTTATTTTACTTGGAAATATTTAATAATTCATAAAAGTTAAATTGTTCATAAGACTTTATAAACTCATAGCCTATTACGAAGCTCCTAAAATTAATTTTTTAATTCTCACAAAATCCTAATTTTTTTTATTTTCACATAGTCCTAAGCTTTTATTAAAAATTTGCAATAAAAAAAGCCCAATATAATATTGAGCTTTTGAAAAATATTTACTTATCCAATGAATACTCTTGGTATCATAAAGAATACAAGTGAAAAAACAAAGTACATTAATAAAAATGCAACTGATTGTTTCATTTCTTTGCCACTTAGTGTGAAGTCGCCATCAGATGCAAGTAATCTTGCTACTATTGATGCAATAAATCCTAAGATTGGATAGGCTATAAGAACACCAAGGTTGCTTGTTCCCTTGTCCATAAACCTGTAGAAAGTAGGAATCATTAGGAAGAGGGCTCCAAGATAAATTTTAAAGTTACCCCTATCAAACCAAGTTAAAGCTATTACTCCTAGTGTTAATACTAAGAAGATAACTGTGCTTGCTGTGTTAATAAGAGAAATTTTATTTATTAGTCCTTGGTTAATTAATTCAATTTTATTTACATAATAACCTGAGTTTGTGTAAGCTTCCTTTACACTGTTGTTTGACTTAATTGATTCAGTCCAGTTTTCTACCTTTGCATTTGTTACAAATATTGAAGCATCTTCAACCTTTTGTCCACCTGAAAAATAAAGTGGGTTTGCTGGATAGTAAACTGTGAATTCATATTCGCCAACTTTTTCCTTTAAAGCTAGTTTAACTTCACTTACTGCCTTAAAGTCCTTGTTGTCAGTCTTATTATAAAAATCCTTTACCTTTAATTTTAATTTTTCTTCGAAAAGAGATTTGTTAATTTTGTCAAAGTCTCCCTTTAGGTTGACCTTTGACTTGCTATAAGTAATTCCTTCGCCAAAGAAAATTTGTCTATTAGGAGTACCTAATATTCTTGCAGTTGAATCTTCGCCTGTGTAATTAAATTTTATGTCGTATTTTATTAGATTTTCTTGGCCTTCTTTTGCCATGGATCTTGTAACTTGTAGATTTTCTACTCCATCAGCATTGTTAAAAAGAATTCCGTCGAACTCCCTGTCTACGTCAGCGTTTGGCCACATAAGAGACTTACTGAAAAAAGCAGTTAGAGAAGCTAACATAAGTACTAGTATGAAAATTGCAAAAACCACAAGTTTTTTTATTCTCTCGTTCATTTTAAACCTCCATTATGAAAACATTTCGCTTAATATACATGATATCACATGAAGGCCTTAAAATAAACAAATTTATTAGCATATTAAAGATTAGAAGCATTTATTTCTGTCCAGATTCTATCGTAAACTTTTATAAAGTCTCCTAGGTCCCTAAAGGATTCTAGTGGTGGAAGTTTATCAAAGTCTGGATAAGCAACCTTTGAGTTTTTAATTTCATCTGGTAAAAGGTCTTTCACTCCCTTTACTGGTGAAGTGTAACCTACACAGTGCTCAACATTTTTTGCTTGAACTTCTTTTTCAAGCATGTAATTTATAAATTTTTCTGCCCCTTCAACATTTTGTGCATTCTTAGGAATAACCATGGAGTCGTACCAAATGTTAGAGCCTTCCTTTGGCACTACATAGTCAAGGTCTTCGTTTTGTTGCATCATTAGAAGGGCATCTCCTGAGTACATTACAGATAGGTTTGCATCTCCTTGAACTACTACATCACGTCCATCATCATCAAGATAAGCATATACTAGAGGCTTTTGTTCTATTAATGACTTCTTAGCTTCTTGTAGTTCTTTTTCATTTGTTGAGTTTAAAGAATATCCCAATCTCTTAAGAGCAACTCCAAGAGTATCTCTTTGTGAGTTGTACATAATTATTTGATTCTTATACTTTTCATTCCAAAGTATATCCCATGAATCAACCTTGTCCTTAACCTCTGCCTTGTTGAAGACAATTCCCACAGTTCCCCAGAAGTATGGAACAGAGTACTTGTTTTCAGGATCAAAGCTTGGATTCTTTAAAATATCTTCAACATTTGCAAAGTTTGGAATCTTACTAAAGTCAATTTCTCTTACAAGACCTTCTTTGATTAGTCTTTCAATCATGTAGTCGCTAGGCACAACTACATCGTACTTGTCTTGTGATTGGGTCATCTTAATATAAAGGTCTTCATTTGATGCATAGGTGTCATAATTTACCTTGATTCCGGTTTCCTTTTGGAAGTCCTTTAGGATTTGTGGGTCAATATATTCTCCCCAGTTATAAACATAAATTTCTTCTTTTGCTGTTTCCTCTTTGCCACATCCTGTTAGTGAGATTACCATTAGGATAGCAAGAGCCAAAATAATTTTTTTCATGTGTTTCATTAGATTACCTCGATTTTTTTCATTTTTTCACTTCTCTTGTTGATTATCACAAGAAGGATTAAAAGTGCTACTAGCATCAATGTTGATACTGCATTTATTGATGGATTGATTCCCTTTCTCGCCATGGAGTAAATTGTTATTGAAAGGTTTGATACTCCTTGTCCTGTGTTGAAGAAGGAAATTACAAAGTCATCAATGGAAAGTGTAAAGGACATTAGCGCTCCAGTTAATATTGCAGGTTTAATTTGCGGAATCACCACATTTAATATGGCATAAGTTGGAGTTGCACCTAGGTCAAGGGCTGCTTCAACTGTATTTTTTTGCAATTGATTTAACTTTGGCAGGATGGAAAGAATAACATAGGGAATGCAGAAGACAATGTGTGAAATTATCATTGTTGTGTACCCCATTCTTATGTTAAAAAGTCCAAATAGCCCCATAAGGGCAACTGCTGTTACAATGTCAGGGTTAATTACTGGCAAATAATTTATATTTAAGATGGCATCCTTTTTAAAGCCCCTAAGTTCATTTATGGCAATGGCAGAAATAGTCCCAACAATAGTTGAAATTACTGTTGCAACCACTGCTACTATAAGTGTAGTCCAAAGGGAAGATAAAATTGCTGGATCAGCAAATAAATTTTTGTACCACTTTAGGGTAAAACCTGTCCAAGACCCTCTTAGCTTGGAGTTGTTAAAACTAAAGACAACTAAGATGATAATCGGTGCATATAAGAATAAAAATATTAAAAATAAGTAAATCCTATCTATTAATTTTTTCATTATAAGCCACCTCCTATTTCGCTAGTTTTTATTTTTCCATTAAACAACTTTGGAATAATTAAAATCAAAAGCATAATTACAATTAGAATCATGGAAATTGCAGATCCAAAGCCCCAATCTCCTGTAAAAGTAAATTGCTTTTCAATTAAATTACCAATTAAGTAGAAGTTATTTCCACCCAACAAGTTTGGCACAACGAAAGTTGAAATTGCCGGTATAAATACCATGGTTATACCTGTATAAATTCCTGGTAGGGAAAGTGGAAGTATAACCTTTATAAAAACTTTGAAGTCATTAGCTCCAAGGTCCTTTGCAGCTTCAATTAGCTTCTTATCCATTTTTAATAGGACTGTGTAAATTGGCAAAACCATAAAGGGCAAGAAGTTGTAAACCATGCCTATCATTATGGCCTTGGAATTGTACATAAGATTCCAAGGTCCCCAGCCAAAAAGTCCAATAAATTTATTGATTAGGCCCTTGTTGCCAAGAAGGGTAAGCCAAGCATAAGTCCTCAAGAGGAAGTTCATCCACATTGGGATTATAAAAATTAAAATCATGTTGTTTCGAACTTTTTCACTCATTTGTGAAATTATATATGCCACTGGATAGCCAATAATAAGGCACAATATAGTAGATACCCCTGCCAATACAAGAGATGTAAGTAGAATTTTTACATAAAGGGGCTCAAAAAACCTTGAGAAGTTGTCAAGGGTAAAGGCAAAATCTGCCAAGTCTGTGTTAGAGCTCAAGGAGTGGGCAAGTATTAAAAATAGTGGGAAGACAATAAATACTAGACCCCAAAATAAATAAATTAATGAAAATTTCTTCATCTTAACTTAACCTCATAACGTGAATTAGGTCTGGTTTAATTATTATGCCTGTCTTCTCTCCCACTTCTCTTTTTTCTGTTGATTGAACAAGCATAGAGTAGCCGCCAATATCCACTGTCATTTCATAGTGAACTCCCTTAAAGACAAGACTTGTTACAGTCCCTTCAACTTGGTAGTTTTCGTCAACTAAGATAACATCTTCAGGTCTCACTACTACTTCAACATCTTCATTGTCCTTAAAGCCCTTGTCAACGCAAGGGAAATCATAATCTAAAAATCTTACCTTGAAGTCCTCAAGCATCCTTCCCTTAATAATGTTGGATTCGCCAATAAAGTCTGCGACAAAGGCATTCTTTGGCTCGTTGTAAATATTTATTGGACTATCCATTTGTTGGATCTCGCCGTTGTTTAAAACCACAACAGTGTCACTCATGGAAAGGGCTTCTTCTTGGTCGTGGGTTACGTAAATGAAAGTTATACCAACACTTTTTTGAATTCTCTTAAGCTCAATCTGCATTGCCTGTCTTAGTTTCAAGTCAAGGGCCCCAAGGGGTTCGTCAAGTAAAAGTACGTCTGGCTCATTTACAAGAGCTCTTGCAATGGCAATTCTTTGTTGTTGACCACCTGATAGGGACTCTATCTCCCTGTTTTCAAAACCCACAAGGTTAACAAGCTTTAAAACTTCCTTTACCTTTTCCTTTATGATTTTCTTATCCATCTTTTTAATCTTTAGGCCAAAGGCAATGTTGTCAAAGACATTCATGTGAGGAAAGAGAGCATACTTTTGGAAAACTGTGTTGATTCTTCTTTCATAGGCTTCCTTGTTTGTTATGTCCTCTCCATTAAAAAGAATTTGTCCCTCATCTGGCTCCTCAAAACCACCAATTAATCTTAAAATTGTAGTCTTGCCACAACCTGATGGTCCAAGAATTGTAAGGAACTCATCTTTTTTTACCTTAAAGTCAAAATTTTCTAAAATTACATTGTCGCCAAAGCTCTTGCTAATATTTTTTAATTCAATTACATAATTTTCCATAATTCACCGCCTAAAAATTTGGTGGAGATGATATCCACAAAATCTCAGTATCGCACTTTCCTTCATTTGTTAAATAATGTGACTTAGTCGCCTTAAAGTAAAAGCACTCGCCTTTCTTCACCTTGTACTCGTCACTTCCATAATAGAGTTTGACAGATCCCCTTAGGACAAAGCCAAACTCCTCGCCCTCATAGGGCTGGACCTCCTTGGACCTTCCACCGGGTTTAATTAAAATCCTCATGGGCTCCATTTGGTTTTTTTGTGCATTGGGAACAACCCAGTCTAAGACATAGCTAAGTTCTTCATTTTCACTTTCAAAGAAGTCCTCTTCATTGAAGATTATTTTTTCATTTTCTTCCCTCTTAAAAAAAAGGCCGGGGTCAGTACCAAGGGCCTCAAGTATATCTAAAAGAGAGTCGACAGATGGCGATGTCAAATCTCTTTCGATTTGAGAAATGAAACCCTTAGTGAGTTCTGACCTGTCTGCCAGCTCCTCTTGAGTAAGTCCTTTTTCAATTCTCATTTCTCTTATTTTATTTCCAATATTCATTGCATCACCTATAATATTAAACAAATTACTTAAATTATTAAACTCATTAGAGTATAAATGTTAAGATATTTAAAGTCAATAGATTCTGGAATTTATTTTATTAAATTTTTTGTAAAATATAATTTACTAAATAATTTTATTTTATAATCATTTTCTTCTTGCTTCCCCTTTATGTTTAATATACTTTATTTATTAAGGAGGGACTTATGAAAAATTTTTTTATTTTTATTTTTGGAATCCTTGTGGGATTTATCTTAAAGGGATTTTACATCTATCTTATGACTAAATAATATTGAAATAAAAAACTAGAAGAACATAAAAATTTCTCAACAAGTATTTGTTTACAATTTTATAAGTTTTTATAACTTCATATCTTTTACAACTTCATATCTTTTACAAGTTCATAATTTTTTACCAAGTCAACAAGTCAGATCCCTTCCCTCACTCTTATTTATGTTATAATTTTTCTGAGGTGTAAGAATGGATACTATTAAAAAAAGATACAATGCCATAGATTTTTTACGTGGCTTTACTATTATAAATATGATAATTTATCACGGTCTCTTCGACCTTGAAAATTTTTATGGCTTTGACTTCAACCACAACTTTTATTACTACCAACAATATATTTGCATTTCTTTTATATTGATTTCAGGTTACTCAAGTCACTTTTCCAATAATTTTAAAAAGAAATTTTTAATCTTAGCTGGACTTGCTCTCTTAATCACTCTTGGGTCCTACATCTACTCCAAGGAAGATGCAATTTATTTTGGCATCATTCACTTCTTTGCACTTGCGACTTTGATCCACATACTTATAAAAAATTACATAAAAAAAATAAGCCCAAGGCTTGGACTTATTATAAATGCAATTTTATTTGTTAGCTTAAAAAGAATTTACTATGGAAGTATTTTCTTTGGAAAGATTACTCCTCCCGAGTTCCTTTATGATTTGAACTTATTTATACTTGGTCTACCAGGCGATAAGTTTTCGTCAGGGGACTACTTCCCTCTTATCCCCTGGATATTTTTATTTTACATGGGCTACTTCCTCTTTGACTATATAAAATTTCAAAAAAAAGAAGCCTCCCACAATATTATCAATATCATGGGCAGGCATTCTCTTTTAATTTATTTTCTCCATCAAATTCTTTTGATTGGAATTTTTTCTCTTATCTTTGGCTCTTGATTAAAGTCTTCCGCTGGCACCTCCGCCACCAGAGGACCCTCCTCCGCCGAAGCCTCCAAAGCCTCCGCCGCCAAAGCCACCAGATGATCCGCCGAAACCACCTGATCCTCCGAAGCCACCATATCCTCCAAAGGAACCTGGTCCCCAAAAGATTACTGGCCTTTGTCTTCTCCTACTTCCTGGTCCACTTCCGCCACCAGATCCATCATCATTTTTATTTCTAAAAATTAAAGAAATTATAGCAATGATGACGATTAATTTAAAAATCGCCAAGAAGGGATCTCCTTCTCTATAATCATCGTCAGAATAATCAATGGCTTCTTGTGGCTCTCTTGCCACAATGTCAACGCCATATTCTCCCTCATATAATTTTATTATCTGAGCGTATCCTTCAAGGACTGCCTTCTCAAAGGGCCTGTCATTTTCATTTTCAGCAACAACCCTTCCCATTGCCCTTATAATTCTCGATGCATAGGCATCAGGAACAAATCCCTCAGCCCCATAACCTGTCTCTATTTTTACCAGCTTATTTTCATCATCAAGAAGGGCAACTAATATTAGAACACCATTGTCCTTGTCTTTGTCGCCAATTTTTATGTCATTAAAAATATTTGTGGCATACTCTTCAAGGGTTTGACCTTCCAAACTTTTAACAAGGACAACTCCTATCTCCCCACCAGTTTTCTTTTTCAAGTCATAAGTGGTTTTGTTTAGATAGTCTATAGTCTCTTGACTCAAGGTGTTTGTCTCATCATAGACATTGTAAGACATTTGGTTCTTGTCAAAGGCGTAGACATTAAAGACCAAAGTTAATACAAATAAAATTGTGGCTAACAATTTTTTCATAGCTATCACCTAAAACTTAACTTCTGGTACTTGATTGTCCTTTTCTGAAACTTCAAAATAATCTCTTGGTCCAAATCCTAATATTTTTGCAATTATATTTGTTGGGAACCTTCTAACCTTTTGGTTGTAAGTCTTAACTGTTTCGTTGTATCTCATTCTCTCAGTAGCAATCCTATTTTCAGTTCCTTCAAGCTGAGCTTGTAGGTCTAAGAAGTTTTGGTTTGCCTTTAATTCTGGATAATTTTCCACAACAACATTAAGTCTACTAATAGCTTCTGTCAAGTTGTCGTTGGCTTCAGCAAGTTCCTTAGGTGTAGATGCTTCAGTAACACCTGCACGAGCCTTAGTTATTTCTGTGAAAGTTTCCTTTTCGTGACCTGCGTATCCCTTAACAGTTTCTACAATGTTTGGAATTAAGTCAGCACGTCTTTTTACTTGGTTTTGGACTTGTGCCCAAGCACCATTAACATCTTCATCTAGCTTAACTAGATTGTTCCATTGGCCACCGAAGAAAATTGCAATTACAACAACTACGGCTATAATGGCAATAATTCCAGCTCCGCCCCTGTTTTTATTCTTCATCGCTTCCTCCTATTTTTTCAATTTTCATTTTGCCTATGGCTTCTTCAACAAGCTTGTCACAGTCAAGTGGCTCTTCAGACTTTTCTATTCCCTCAATGCTTGGTGTCAAAAGTGGGTGTTTTGGCAAGAATACTGTACAGCAATCTTCATAAGGAAGAATTGATGTCTCATAAGTATCGATATCCTTGGCTATGTCAATTATATTTACCTTGTCCATTCCAATAAGTGGTCTAAAGACAATCTTTTCTGTAATAGCGTCAGTTACCTTGAGTCCGTCAATAGTTTGTGATGCAACTTGTCCCAAATTTTCACCTGTGATTATGCAGTCATAACCATTGTCTCTTGCAATCTTATCTGCAACCCTCATCATAAACCTTCTGGATATAATAGTCATTTCGTCTTCAGGACAATTTATATTAATTTCCTTTTGAATATCCAAGATGTTTACTGAATAAAAAGTCAATTCTCCTGAGAAGTTTGATATGTCTTCTGCAAGTTTCTTAACCTTTTCTTCTGCTCTTTCAGATGTGAAGGGATAGGAATGGAAGTGAAGGCAATCCACTAGGACTCCTCTTTTAGCCATTAAAAATCCTGCAACTGGAGAGTCGATTCCACCTGATAGGAGAAGAAGTCCCCTGCCATTCGTTCCTGTTGGAAGTCCGCCATGGGCTTTAATCTTATCTACATAAATATAGGTATCCTTTTTCAAGTCGCAGTAAACAAAAAAGTCTGGGTCATGAACGTCAACCTTGATGTCAAAGTTCTTTAATACCATTCCACCAATTTTTGCAGAAATTTCCATGGAATTAAGTGGGAACTTCTTATCCCCCCTATTTGTCTTAACCTTGAAAGTTTTGTATTCTGGATGTTCTTTTAAAGTTTCATCTACAATTTTTACAACTGCTTCTTCAATTGTCTCCCAATTTGTTTCTACCTCATAAGTTGGCGCAATGTAGACAATCCCAAAAACGTGTTTTAATCTATTTATTAATTTATCCTCATTGTCGCCACTTACTTCCACGTAGATTTTACCCATGTTGTGGTAAATTCTTCCGTGGTCGAGATTTCTAAGATTTCTCTTAACAGATTTAATTAACTTCTCTATAAACCTGTGTCTGTTTTTCCCCTTGAGGATGACTTCCCCAAGTGAAAGTGCCATAACTTTTTTCATTCAATCACCTATCTCATTATTTTTCTTATTTCATCAACATATTTTATTAGTTTTTCTACAAAAATATCTATATCTTCCCTTGACGTATCCTTAGAAGTACAAATTCTTATAGTACCTTCAGCATACTTATCTGAAAGTCCAATTTGTTCAAGAGTTGTGGACTTGTGAGTCCCATTAGAGGTGCAAGCAGAAGCTGTGGAAATATAAATCTCGTCCCCTTCTAGGTAGTGAAGGAGGACTTCTGCCCTAATATCTAATATGGAAAGAGAAACAATAAAGTCTGTGGAAGATTCTGGAGTGTTGATCTTATAGTCTTCCAGATTTTCTTCTAACTTCTTAAGTAAATATTCTTTAATTTCTTTTGCGTGAGCAAGTCTCTTGTCCAAGTCTCTCTTTGTTAGTTCACAGGCCTTCCCAAAGCCAAGAATGCCTGGCACATTTTCGGTTCCTGATCTAAGACCCTTTTCTTGGCCTCCACCAATTACAAGGCTATTTATATTAACATCTTTTCTTTTATAAAGGGCTCCCATACCCTTTGGACCATAAATCTTGTGAGATGAGAAAGAAAAAGTATGACAGCCCAGGTCCTTAACATCTACAGGAATTTTCCCAACTGCTTGGACACCATCCACATGACAAAAAACGTCCTTGTTAATAGCCTTAGCTATTTCAAAGATTTCCTTGACCCTATTAACAGTTCCCAGTTCATTGTGTACATAGATAAGAGAAACTAATATAGTTTCCTTATCCATGACTTCCTTAAACTTTTCTAAATCTACGGCTCCTGATTCATCTACATCAAGATAGACAAGGTCGTAGCCCTTTTCCTTGTAGTGTTTAAATTGGTCATCAATAGATGCGTGTTCAATGGCAGAAGTTATTATCTTCTTGCCCCTTCTCTTGTTTTTTTCTATTGCACCGTGAACGGCAATGTTATTGCTTTCAGTCCCTCCAGAAGTGAAATAAATTTCTTCTGCCTGAGCTCCAATGAGGATAGCTGCATTCTTCCTTGCGACATCTATTTCCTTTTCAACCTTGTGACCAAAGCTGTGAAGTGAGGATGGGTTGGCAAAGTCATCAGTAAGAGCCTTCATCATTACTTCAACAACTTCTTTGTCAGGTTTTGTAGTTGCACAATTATCTAAATATATCATATAACATCCTTCTATCTATTCTTACTTTCTACTAATTTTATATTATAACATGACTTGCAGGTTGATTTCTAACCTTGAGCCTATTTAATGAGAATTTTTATAAGAATAAAATTTTTTTAATGTTATACTTAAGATGGTGATAACGTGAAAGTTTTAGAAAGAGAAATTTCTCCTCCAAAGAGAAATTATTTAAAAATAGAAACATCAGGACTCTCAAGAGACCTGGACTCAATTATATCCATTGGTCTTGCAGAGAAGGACTCTGATAAAATAAAAATTTATTATGTGGAAAATTTTAAAGACGAAAGATTTTTGTTAGAAGAAGTCCTTCCACTTATTGACGGGAAATTCTTTATAACTTATGCAGGCAAGTCCTTTGACTTAGGATTTTTAAAGACCAAGAGCCAAATGTATTTCTCAAAAGATTTTGATTTTAAATTTATTGACCTTCAAGAAATTACTAAAGCCTACAACTTTATTTTTAAACTTCCATCACATTCTAACAAAGTTCTTTTATATAATTTTTTAGATCATTCTAACTTATCAAAAGAAAAAAACTACCAAGGGATTAAAATAAAATCACTATTCAAAAAATTTATAGAGGGCGACAGGTCATCAATGGATAGAATCTTGGACTACTCCTTAGAAAGTCTAAATAATTTAATTTTATTAGAAGAAAAGATTAGAGAAAGTTTGAAATCAAAACTTAGCTTTAAAGTATATAGTAGAGATTTTACATTAGAAGAATTTAAATTATTGGGAAACACCATATTTTTGCGAGGAAAAACTAATTATCCAGAAGACTACTTTGCATCAAGAAGATTATATAACCTAGAAATTTTTAATAGTTTGGAAGAAAAAATTTCATTTTTGAATCTAAAAAAATATAAAAAAGATTTTGTAATAAAAATAAATACAGAAGATGGCCTATACGATGATAATAATAAGTGCTACTTTATATTAAAAAAAGACTTCCCATTAGACTTAGAAAACAAAAGCAAACTTAAAAGCCCTTCAAAAATTTTAATCTTATATTATAAATACCATATCTTTGAAAACCAAAAAGACCTATGCCAAAAAATATTAGAAGAAGAGTTAGAAAAACAGAAATAAATTCCTATTGATAGTTTTTAGAATAAAGCTTAGAAATTATTAGCTAATAATACTTGGAAGATTAAAATCAATTAGAAATAAATAAACCAAATCATAAACTTAAAAAAACTTGGGGTGGTCCAAGTTTTTTTAATTGAAATTAATAATCTTAACTAGCTAGTTGCATAGATAAAAACAATAAAAAAAGACTACTTAAATCAATAAGTAGTCTTCATGGTGCAGAAAGAGGGACTTGAACCCTCACGCGATTTCTCGCACATGCCCCTCAAACATGCCTGTCTGCCGATTCCAGCACTCCTGCATGGGCAAAAAAAAGCTTGTAATAAAAATTACAAGTTTTTGTGGCGTATCCTAGAGGATTCGAACCCCCGGCCTTCTGGTCCGTAGCCAGACGCTCTATCCAGCTGAGCTAA